>JABLTM010011132.1_pt1 | contig 12717 bp, 10 predicted proteins | sample 7160121 | NCBI WGS metagenome assembly JABLTM01 (sample SAMN14651224, study PRJNA627086) | human gut metagenome | isolation source: feces | host: Homo sapiens
CATTCATATCCAGCAACAAAAGTTTCCTCCTGATATTAAAAAACAAAAGTTCCTTCCCGATATTGAAATTTGATAGGAATTGTGTTATAACGAAAAAAAATGAATTGGGAGTTAAAGATTTTCTATGAATACGATAAAAGAAATTCTACATAAAAAAAGAGAAGCAACAGAAAAACATATCAAACAGCTTCAACAGGAAGGAAAACAAGGTATCCGCTATACTGCTATGATACCAGATATTCCATTTCTAATATTGGGGCTATTAAGTGATATTGGTTGGGCAATACATCTTATAGCAGGTATTATTTACTTTTATAGAAACGGTTTTCACCATATGTTAGACGCGCAAAACCGCAACTTTAAATGGGCGTGTCAACGCCCATCTGTTAATTTGAAAGGCAAGATCTTTATGATTCAAGCCGTGAAATAAAATTCAAAAGGAGGATCTTTATGTTAACAATCTCAAATAATCCAACTCGAAAAGGCCTTTCTGTATTCCGCCCTAATGTTATTTATTCTACTGCATCCGGTGTTGAATTGACAATGGATATGCTGATTCCCCAACGAGCCGATACTGACCATTCTCGCAATCCAGTTATTGTATTTATTCAGGGAAGTGCATGGCATTTTCCTGATACGACCTACGAAATTCCTCAATTAGCTCGTTTTTCTGCCGCTGGATACACAGTTGCTACTGTACGACACCGCAATATTGATGACGGCTATCCAGCACCCGCCTTCTTGCAGGATGTAAAAACAGCAATCCGTTTTTTAAGAGCACACGCTGACCAATTTCAAATTGATGACAAGCAAATCTATTCATTCGGCACTTCCTCTGGTGGTAATACTTCTTTGCTTCTTGGACTCACTGGCGATGACAGCCGTTTTAAAACAAGCGAATATGCAGAATACTCTGATTCTGTTTGCGCTGTCATCGATTGCTTTGGGCCGACTGATCTAACCGCAATGATGCCGCAAGACCCAGCTCTCCTTGATCCAGAAACATCTAATATGATCAATGCCTTCTGTGGTGGTACCTATAATCCTAAAATTTTACAATTAGTAAGTCCTATTTTTTATGTTGAAAAAGGAAAAAATTATGTTCCATTTCTAATTGCGCATGGAAATGCAGACCCTTTAGTGCCTTTCTCTCAGAGCGAACAAATGGTGAAACGTCTTGAAGAATGTGGTGCGGATGTTAGTTTTATCTGCGTCGATCATGCTGAACATGAAGGATCCTTCTGGAGTTTGCCGCTTCTTGATCTTTTTATTGAATTTTTCAACCGACAGTCAAAGCTTCATTTATAATTGTAATACTATACTATTTTCTAATTAGGTGAAAATTGTATATGCAATATTACAAAAGGCTTGACAAATCAGAAATAAAGACATTCGATAAACTTATGGAATTGGAGAATTTGCTATGAATTATGCTTTTCGAAATGGAAAAATTTTGGATGGAACAAAAGAAATGAAAATCCAACAGGGGCTTTGTATTCTGGTAGAAAACGGAATCATCACCGATTTGATACCAGATGCGAATGCAGATCTTCACAATTATAAGGTGATTGACCTTCACGGACAATACATTCTTCCTGGACTAATCAATATGCATGTTCATCTTGCTGGAAACGGAAAGCCTCAGAAAAAGCAGCGCGATAATGAAAAGCTAGTCAAAACCATTATGAGTTCCTCGCTTACCAGAACAATCGCATATAAAATGGTAGCAGGATTTGCGAAAGATGAATTGTTCAGTGGTGTCACAACCATCCGAACAGTTGGTGGACTCGGCAATTTTGATACTCGTCTGCGCGATGAAATTGAATCCGGCACTAAACTTGGCCCTCGCATTCTTGCTGCAAATCAGTGAATCTCCGTTCCAGGTGGTCATATGGCTGGATCGGTTGCAGTTGCCGCATCGACCATTCCAGATGCACTGAAACAACTTGAAAAAGCGAAGCAAGAAAAGGTTGATTTAATCAAACTTATGATTACCGGAGGTGTATTGGATGCCAAGAAAAAAGGTGTTCCTGGTGAATTAAAAATGTCACCTGAAATGGTATATGCCGTCTGTAAACAAGCACACGATGCTGGTTATCTGGTTGCTGCTCATGTAGAATCCCCAGAAGGTGTTCGCGTTGCTCTGGAAAATGGCGTAGACTCAATCGAGCATGGTGCCAAACTGGACAATTCTATGATAAGGCTCTTTCAAGAGCGTGGTGCTTTTTTGTGTACAACAATCTCACCAGCGCTTCCATATGCGCTGTTCGACAGTTCAATCACCCATGCAACCGAAGTCGAGCAATATAATGGAAACATCGTCTTCAAGGGCATTATTGACTGTGCGAAAGCTGCACTCGCAAATGACATTCCTGTTGTTCTGGGCAATGATGTTGGTTGCCCATGGATTACCCAATATGATTTCTGGCGTGAACTCTATTATTTTCATAAATATGTTGGCGTATCCAATTCCTTTGCCATCTATACTGCAACAAAGCGAAGTGCTGAACTTGCCGGAATTGGTCACATTACCGGATCGATCGAAAAAGGAAAAAGCGCTGACATGATTGTCACTGCAAAAAATCCTCTCAAAGATTTGCGTGCACTGCGCAATCTGGAAATGGTTATCGCCAAAGGAAGTCTTTTTGATCATCCAAAGATCAAAAAGAGAAAACAGGTTGAAAAAGAGTTGGATAAGTTTTTATAATTTTTCATTCACCCCCAGAGACTACAATTGAAACATCAACGGTCTCTGGGGAATTTTACCGATTGTATACTCAAATCAAATTTTCTATTTCTTTTTTATAAGGAATTGATGGTGCTGCACCTTTTCGTGTCACACATATTGATGCAGCTAGCGATGCATCTTTTAAAGCATCTGAAATATTTTTTCCACCTGCTAAATCTGCCAAAAAATATCCGGAATAGGTATCTCCTGCCGCTGTTGTATCAATTGCTTTTACTTCAAAAGCAGGTTGAAAAAGAATATCCTTTTTATCACAATAATAACTTCCTTTTTTTCCAAGAGTTAAAATCAGATGGCTCTGCGGATATTGTTTTTGAAACTGCTGCATGATCTTTTCCGGATCCATCGCTATTTGATCTGCCATTTTCTGTTTTTGGTTTTTTCCAAACAATATAGCGCCCTCGATTTCATTGCAAAACCACCAATCAACATAAGACAATGGCAGCGTAAAAAGCTCTTTGCTTATTGGTGATGGGTTAAACGCAATGTACATCTTCTTTTTATGTGCGATTTCCATTGCCTCATTTAGACAATTTATTTCATTTTGAATCAGCATGAAATCACCTGCAGAAGCATCTTTTAACAATTCATCCAAATATGCTTTCGTAACACAGTGATTTGTTCCCGCATAAAGAATGATACAATTTTGTCCCTGCTCATCTACCTGGATCACCGTATGACCACTCGCTTCCTGTAGTGTACATATATGTGTGGTATCCACACCAGAATCTTCCAATAGTTCCTTTAAAAATGCGCCATCTGGTCCAATCATACCACCATGAATTACCTGTGCACCTGCGCGAGCAAGCGCAATTGATTGATTCAATCCTTTTCCGCCAGCAAAAATTTCTCTTCCATAAGAGGAAATCGTTTCACCTGGCTGAACAAAATGCGGTACTCGATATACATAATCAATATTTAAAGACCCCATATTATATATTTTCATATCTTTCTTTTCACCTTCCTATGGGAACCACTATACCATATATACGGAAAAAATAAAAGTATAATTAACCTCATTTAGGACCGTTTTTGCCTGGGACAGGCACTGGATGTCCACGATCTTTTTATCGGCACTTTTGACAGGTTGTATGCACGGCGTAAATTGGATTATGACCTACATCATGCCACTGAAATTTAAAAAATACGGTAAAATTTCGTTTATGTCCGGACTTTTAAATTCCTTTACCTACGTTGGAAGCTCCATTTCTGTTTACGCGATCGCAATCTTCTCCGAGCATAGCGGTTGGAGTGCTACTTTGCTTATGTGGAGTGGTATTGCGTTTGTCGGAATGGCGATCTGCCTTGCACTGAGTAAGAAAAATACGTCTTTATAAAACAATAGGGAAGAAAAAACAGAGACAGTTGTTTTTAGCAATTGTCTCTGTTTTTCTTTTTTTAATTAACAACTCAGGACTATACAAATTTAGCTTCTGTAAATCGTTGCTTCCATTACTTTTATTTTTCCTTCACCGTCTTATCCTGCATTTTTAGGATTCGGTTGCATCCAGTCAGCGTACTGCTACGATGTGAGATAAGAAGAATGGTCTTATCGGCATACTCGGTCTGAAGTGTGTGCAGCAGTTCCTTTTCGTGAAGCGCATCGAGCGCACTTGACGGCTCATCCATTAGGCAAATATCGGGATTTCGAAGAAAGATTCTGGCGATTCCAATACGCTGGCGCTCTCCTCCCGAAAGGCGTGCATTCATCTGACCCATATCGGTATCATACCCATCCGGAAGTGTCTCAATAAAATCGTCGATTCCAGCCCGCTTTGCCGCAAGCCGAATCTCCTCTGACGTTGCCGACGGCTTTGCGACTGCAATGTTCGCCGCGATGGTATCATCAAACAGATAGGTATCCTGCTCAAGAAATGCGATTCGCTTATGAAGCTCGGCAAAACTAATTTTCTCGCTTGGGATTCCATTGAGTAAAATCTGGCCTTCACTCGGTGCATAAAAGCGAAGCAGCAGGCGAAGAATAGTTGATTTTCCTGCACCGGATTCACCCTCGATTCCAATCTGATCGCCCTTTTTAATGATTAAATTCATATGGTCGAGAATCTTCTTCTCGGTGCCCGGATATGAAAAGCTGACATCACGAAACTCGATTGTCTGAATCTCACCGCAGGAAACAGGTGATTCTGGCTCTGTTGTTTCCGGCAATGTATCTTCGATTTGGAAGATACGCTCTGCCGCACCGTAAGTTTCCAACAGACTTGTCACCACGAAGGTCAGGTTAAAGGTGGACGAAAGCGATGCTGTTGCCGCAAAGGAAAGTGCAATCGTTCCAACTGGATTGTTGATGCCACGCGAAGCGAGCACGCCTGCGCACACCAGAATCAAAATTCGTGCCAGATAGACAAAGAAATTTGGAAATGATGCGACCGTCTGGCGATGGAGTGTCAGCCAAAATGATGCATGATTGACCTCATCATTTGCCCGTTGGATCTCCTCTGCCTTTCGCTCTCCTGCTCCAAAAATCTGAATATCGCGGATGCTGTAAACGCTCTCAAGAATCTTTGATTTAAGTATTCCAAGGCGTTCTCGATAGCGCATTCCGATTCCGCGTCCAGCCTTAAGCGCCGAAAACGGAAGCACCACGCTGATCATAAGATAGATTGGAATTAGGACCCATGCGTACAACGGATTGACGCAAAATGCCAGAATTACCGTTGTAAGCGGAAGCAAAATTACGGTAAACATCGGACCAATTGTGTGCGCAAAGAAAAATTCTAGCGTCTCGATATCCGACACGGCAATGTTCATCAGATCTCCCGTCTCCCTTCCAATCAGCCATGCCGGGGCCACGCGGTCAATCGAGTCAAATAGCTGCACTCGCATCTTGGCAAGAATGCCATATGCGCCCATATGAGAAAATACGCCCTCCAAATAACGACTCACTGCAATCAAAATCGCACAGCCAACGGTCAGTATTCCATACAGGGCAAAGTTGCCGCAAAAGCCTGCGGCGGCAAGAAGCCACAATGCACCAAAGCCCATTAGACCCATATGCGCTAGTGCACCAATGATACTTGAAAGCGTCGAAATCACCAGATAACCACGGATGGATTTTCCGATTGCAAGCAGGCGGCGGTTCATCTCTCCAATTGAATAGCTAAATTTTCGTTTCATTCTGCCACCTCCATTGCCTGCTGGCGCGTTACAAGCTCACGGTACAAGCCGCCCTGCTGCATCAGCTCTGCATGACTTCCACGCTGAGCCACCACTCCTTTTTCCAGTACATAAATACAATTTGCATTCTGAATCGTGGACATTCTGTGCGAGATGATGATGAGCGTTCTCGTCTTTGACAAACGACCGATCGTCTCCCAGATCTCACGCTCACTCTGCGGATCGACACTTGAAGTAGCCTCGTCAAAGATCATATACTGTGCCTCTGAAAGCAGTGCTCTAGCAATTCCCATCTTTTGGCGCTGTCCACCGGAAAGCGCTGCTCCTGCATTTCCCACATCCGAATCGAGTCCTTTTGGAAGCGTCTTTAAAAAGCTGCCAAGTCCAGCCTCCGATAACGCTTCTTTTAATTTTTCATCGTTTGCGTTTGGATCGGCGAGCAATAGATTCTCACGAATGGTTCCCGAAAACAGATTGACCTGCTGCGGAACCATGGCAATGTTTGTGCGAAGCTGCTGCGGTGTGACGCTTCGATACTCCTTTCCTTCGATAAAAATCGTACCCTGATCTGGATCGCAAAAACGCATCAAAAGCGATGCCGCCGTTGATTTTCCACAGCCGGACAAACCAACGAGTGCAACTGACGAACCTCTTGGAATCGTCAGTGACACATCCTGTAGCGCTCTGCTGCGGCCCTCATAGCCATAAGACACATGCTCCATGCGAATTCCGTCAAAATGCTCTGGATCGGCCGGAAGCTCTGGATTGTACGGACGAGACGTATCGGTCTGCAAAATCTCCTCCACCTTTCCTGCCGCAGAGATCGCCGTCAGTGCGCTGTGAGAAGCACTCATCAACTGACGAATCGCAGAAAAATAGCTATAGGAAAGCATCAAAACGGTAAGTGCTTGCGCGATTGTAATATCACCATTTCGCATTCCGGTAATGCAAATCACAAGTGAAACCGTGATGGCCGCATAGATCAAAAGCTCGGTCACAAGGAAGGATGTGAAATTGATTTTCATGAAGGCATTGATATTTTTGTTTAACACATCTGCCTTCTCACCGAGCACGCGGGAATGCTCACGGTCACGATCAAACAGTTTCAGTGTCGTCAATCCGCGAAGACCATCCATGTAATAACCGGTCATATCATCTAATGAACGCCAATACGTCTTTCTGAGCGCCTCAATTTTTCCACGAAATACATTGTGAAGTGGAAAAAGGATCAGCGATACAAAAAGAAGAAGCACGGCCACGATAAGGGAAATATTCTTCAGATGGAAAAACAGATAAATCGGCGCGATCACACTAAAAATCAGGCTCGGCAGATAGCTGCTAAAATACGCCTGCATCTGCTCCACCGCATCGACCGCCGCGGTAATCGCTGATGTCGGCCCGATCTTTTCAATGCCGCCCGCATCGAGTTCCATCACCTTTGAAAAGATTGTTTTTCGCATGGTGCTTCGCGCCTTTGCCGCCGTCTTGTATTCGATAAGTCCCTTGACAAGCTGCGCAAGAAACGTAAATACCGATGCGAGAAATGCCGCACCGACCGCACTTTTTACTGTACTTAATACCACCTGTGGCTCGAACAAACTGCCCAGAAACTGCGAAACAATTTCCGCTAGCGCTGTTGTTCCAACAAGCGTCAAAAAACTGACTGCGGCAATCGCAAGAATCCATTGCCACAGCCCCCTTGCCAGTCTCAGCAAAGTTTTGTTTAATAAAAGCATGGTTTCACCTCCGTCTGATTTGTACATTAATATGCTTGACATACGACCACAGTTAAATCTGTTGGCTTTTCTGTCTGACTTTTTTGACATGTACACTATCTATCATTATACTGTCAGTCTTGTTAACTGACAACTGATTAACCGAAGGACTATCGGTATTTATTTGTCATTTACTACCAGACATGGCTCATTTCATGGTTCTAATGGTTCTTACTCACCAGTTTAATCTGAATTTACCGACATCAGCTAAGACAGAAATTTTATTTTCAATTATCAGGCTTTGTTTATTTTCATCCCTTTTTTATTAGAATCAAGCTTTGTTTTCGTGTTAATTCAAATTAATCTTTAGACACTGACATGATAACTTCACCTTTCTTTGGATATTATATTCTGTCTCTATCATAAACAATACCAGATCAATGACAAGCACATCTTCAGTTCTCCATCAAAAAAACTTATATTTATAAAAGCTAAGAATATACGCTTTGCTATACTCATAGCTTTTACAAACTTTCCATCACATATCCAACTCGTTATATTTCGAACCTGTTTTTTGCCGTACTTTTTTGCCGGGGACAGGCACTTTTTTTTGAAAGAAAAGCTCGATGTTTATCTGGGAAGAAAGCGCGACACAAAAAAATAATTCCCACATCGGAACGCACAGGAACTGATTCGGGAAATAACGCTGCCGCCGTATGGAACCCTTTCTGTACGGCGGTTTTTCTATTTCAACGTAATAACACAGAATAAATTCTTATTCCGCAGGGCTGACTGTCTTTGTTTGTCAGCTCAAAATGATTGTATTATAAATGCCGGACTTTTAAAAGCCCGGCATTCTCAAATTGATACTCTTATTTAGTGAATCTGCAGCCTCTCTTCGTTCTCATCCTCTACGGGCAGAAATAACGGATACTCGATCTCTGTGAGCCTGGCCTGCAGGGCATGGTCAAAGTTATGGCGTACTTCGCAGACATTGTCAAAAATCATCGTTGCTTCATCGTCCGGGCGGCAGGGATCCCATTTCGGAAGCGACGCGGTCTGCGGGTTGCCGTATCTTGCAAAGTTTACCCATGCGCTGCACATCCGCTCCTGCAGCCGATCCGTTTCTCCCTGAACATTGCAGACCGGAACCCGATCGGTATTATGGAATACAAACGGGATTTCCGAGCAGTGCCATGCCGCTTTTCCGCCGTCGATCGGAAATTCATAGGTCAGCTGATACGAATACACCGGTGCGGAAAGCTTTGCTTTTTCCCGAAGCAACGCAATCGTCGGTGTACGGAACACGGTATCCACAGACCACAGATCCGCTTCGCACTTCTCCGGATATGCCTTCCGGAATAATTCCAGAAGATTTTCTGTGTGTTCTCCGTATTTTCTCCGCAGAAACGCAATTGCTTCCTGCTTTGTCAGCTCATGCTTCCGGTTTACAACCGCCCCGAAGTCAAACTCGCCGATTACTGTTCCTGCCAGAACCGGAATGGATTCCGCGGTTCTGATAAATCCGGTTTTTAATGGATTTCCGGCAAACCAGTCATTCTGCATCGGCGCAAGCCCGGTATAATATCCCTGCGACTTCACCTGCTCTGCCACCTGATTATACGCATTCGCCAGTTCATAATATGGAATGGTTTCCAGTACTTCCACATCATCAGTTGTCTTTCCAAGTGCCTGCAGCATTGCAGTGACGATCTGCGTTCCGTCCCCGTCCTCTTTCTGATACACACCGGCGTTGTATACGCCGCTTTCAATGATCCCCTTGTGAAACAGTCCCGCCGCGGCCGGTGTATTCATCAGCGTTACCACCTTCATACCGCCGCCCGACTGGCCGAAAATGGTTACGTTATCCGGATCTCCGCCGAAGGCTTCAATATTTTCATGGATCCAGATCAGAGCGGCAACCAGATCCTCGTTTCCCGCATTTGCGGAATTTTTATATTTTTCTCCGAATGGAGACAGATCGAGATAGCCGAGAATATTCAACCGATGATTGACCGATACTGTCACAACATCCCCGTACTCACTTAGATGGTCGCCCTCATAAGCGACATGCTCGATTGCGGACCCGGAAGAAAATCCGCCGCCGTGCAGCCACACCATAACCGGCTTCTTTGCCTTTGGATCCAGGCTCTGCGTCCAAATGTTCAGATTCTGGCAGTTTTCATCCTGCGGCCAGTAGCGATGACGGACAAGCAGTTCATTGCCTGGCGCATCCTGATGCAGCAGCGGACACACATATCCGAATGCCAGCGCGTCGCGGACTCCTTCCCACGGCGTTGCCGGCTCCGGACTCTGAAACCGCTTCGCCTGCGCGTATGGAATCCCGTGAAAGGTAAACGTGGTATTCAGCCGGTAACCGCGGATTTTTCCCTGCCTGGTCTGTACAACCGGCTCATTCTTTTTGCATACAAAATATTCTGCCATATATAGCTCTCCCTTCTGTTTCTGCCGCAGACACAATGCATTCCTCACCTTAGGAAGCATATTTTCGTCATCCTGCGTTATCCTCCACATTATCTTGCGTATTTTCTTCTATTATATAATTTTCGCCAGAAATTTCAATCTGTTTTACAACCAAATTCCGTCCTATCTGCTTTCAATATCTCTTACTTCTCCCACAGCCCCATGGCATACAGCCTCACTGTTTTCGAGCCCCAGGTCTGCCTGCAAATCAGGCGAACCCGCTTTATCAGACGGCCGATTCTGATTTTTTGCAGATACTGATAATTTTCTGTCTCTGTCAGTATCGGTTTCCAGATCCCGTCTCCTTCGTCCACATCAACATTAAACGCGCGCACAATGGTCTGCGGAACCAATACCGGCTGATCGTCCCGAAACGTATTGCACTTCATCGCGTACCGCTTTAAATACCAGTGCGCGTTTTCCCAGGATTTCCGGTTCAGATCACAGTCAAACACCAGGCGAAGGATTCCCGCATACCGGGCTTCCGGAAGCGTCAGAATCAGCTCGTCACCCGGCATTCCTTCCCATGCATGATCAATTCCGTCAATCCGGCGCTCCAGTCCGTCCGTCAGGATATCTGCCGGTTCCCTCCCGCAGGTGATCCGCGCGCCTTTCATAACAGCATCCGGCCGCAGCCTGTGCCACGGAAGATAGCAGCCGTCCTTCATCAGCTCCTGCTGCAGCTGATCAATTTGTTCCGGATACAGACCAGCCGGATCCTTTCCTGCCTGGATGGCAAGCGCTGCTGCTGTTCCGACTGCCTGCCCGAGAATCGCGCAGGTTGCCATCACACGCGTACTCGAATTGGCCGTATGGGTTGCGCTGATATTCCGTCCGGCAAACATCAGATTCTTTATCGCCGAAGAATACAGGCACCGATAAGGAATCCCATACGGGGACGGAGCCGGATGAAAGGTATTGGGCTTTTCTTTTGTTTCAAATCCGGACGGGTTATGATCGTCCATCGTCCAGCCGCCGTACGCAACCAGATCTTCAAACCGGCCTTCGTTCCGCACATCATTCTGCGTCAGGATATACGCGCCCTCATATCGTCTGCTCTCCCGCTTTCCCGGAAGAAATCCCATCCAATCCAGCTCCCAGTCGGAAGCGTCCGTTTTCCCGCCGTTTTTGATAAAATCCCAGACGCCAAGCGCCATTTTTACAAGCTCATCCCGGATTTCCTCCGTATCGCGGATGGTATCCTTCGTCCCGCCAAGCTCCATCCACCAGAAGTTCTCTCCCGTCCAGCGCTCCGGAGAAGAAAGATCCAGACGGAACGGAAAATCGTTTTCCGTATAATGCGCCGCCCAATCCGGAGCGCGAAATGTAACCGGATGGCCAGTCTGCCTTGCCTGGATCAGGCAGGACATACCCATGGTACAGGAATCCGCCTGTTTTGGTGCGATATCTTCACCATATTCCCGCTGTGCCTCCCGTCCCATGCGGTACGGCGCGCCGGTCAGCGGAGCCAGTATGCTGTCGCCGGAGCAGTCGGCAAAAATTTGTGCCTTCACACAATGATACCGCTGCGTTGTCAGCTGCCAGCCGGTCACCGAGCAAATCCGCCCATCTTCTGTCTTTGCGTCCAGGCAGCTGCAGTTTAAGAGCAGCGTCAGATTTTTCTCCTTCCTTGCCAGCCCGTACAGCACGCTGTCCCAGAGGGAAAAGTTCATATCCGGATTCCGGCAGCAGTTTTCTAACTCCAATTCTTCCACCAGACCGGTTTCTCTCATATCTTCCCCATCCGCGCCGCGCACCCACATCCGAATTTCGCTCGACGCATTTCCGCCAAGCACCGGCCGGTCCTGCATCAAAAGCGCCGAAATTCCCCTGCGCGCTGCCGCGACTGCCGCACATAGACCGGCAAGCCCGCCTCCGACCACACAGAACTGCACCGTATGCTCTGTTGTTGGTAACACATTTTTTGCCGTATTCATACCATCCATTTGATCCGTTCGACTGTTCATTTCCATTTTTTCCTCCCGTTTCTGACCGTTTCCATCCACCCTTCCGTTTTTTAATGCCGCAGTCCTGGCTGCTTCCGCTTTTTCGGCTGCCGCAGTCTGCTTTTTTCTGCATCAATCCGTTTTCAAAGCGTGTTTGGTAATACCACCTTACCATGCGCAGTCTGCTGCCGCATTCGGATTCAGGCAGTATTTTTGCAAATTTATGCATGGATTCTTGACTTTTTATTGGTCATTTTCTAAAATGGTGACAAGAAAGGAACGTTTGCAAAGAAAGGGGGGATTTTTATGGAGAAGCGCAGTCCGGCTGTCCCAGAACCGATGGAAATGCTTGCTGGACATATCACGGATTATCTGCATTATCTGAAGCACGACTGCGGGCTTCGCGTCAGTATTCATGAGTTTCAGCGGATTGCCGCTCCGTTTCTTGCGCAGTTTCTGCCTTACCGCATCCATGACAATCCGTGCTGTCTCTATCTGAAATCTCATCCGGACATTTGGACTGCCTGCATCCGCAATCAGAAACGTCTGTCCGGCTATCTGGAACAGGGACCTTTTTTCGGATGCTGCCACTGCGGCATCGGTGGGGTGCGGACAATTTTTGGACCTAATGTCGAAAGATGTTAGGAGGAAGAAATGAACAGGTATAGCACCGAAGAAAAACAACAGGCAA
>JABLTM010099693.1_pt1 | contig 12702 bp, 8 predicted proteins | sample 7160121 | NCBI WGS metagenome assembly JABLTM01 (sample SAMN14651224, study PRJNA627086) | human gut metagenome | isolation source: feces | host: Homo sapiens
CAGCGATTAAAAGAACCAAGAAAATATGGGGATGGTTCGCTAATGATTGGAGCTGGATTTTCAAAAAATGCACAGAGTAAAGGAAGGGCAAGTATACAACCACCAAATTGGAGCGAACTTGCTGAAAAAATGTATGAGGAACTATATCCGGAACCATTAGAAGAACAAGAAAAAGAAGAATGGAATAGACAAAGGATTATAAAAACATCTGGGAAAAATGTCACAAAGCTAGCAGATGAATATATTGCTAATTTTGATAGAAATAAAATAAACAATTTGATAGAACAGTCCATTGCAGACGAAATGTTTGTTCCAGGAGAATTACATAAAAGACTTTTAAAATTACATTGGTCAGATATTTTTACAACAAATTATGATACTCTTTTGGATCAGACGGTAGATATGATCTATCGTGAAAATAACTATGAAATCATATATTCTCAAAATGACTTGCCAGGGAGTATAAAACCGCGGATAATTAAGCTGCATGGAAGTATTCCACAAGTAAAACCATATATAATAAGTGATGAAGATTATAGAACATACCCAGATAAATATTCAGCATTAGTTAATACTGTACAGCAGGCGATGCTTGAAACTAGGTTATGCTTGCTGGGATTTTCCGGGGATGACCCTAATTTCCAAAGTTGGCTTGGTTGGTTACGAGACAATATGGGTGAATACTGTCCGACGATTTATTTGATTGGTTTATATGAAAAACTCAGTGTACCAGAGAGAAAACTGTTGGAAAACAAGGGGATTACCATAGTAGATATTTCTGAATTAGTATCTCGACAGGAAGAAAATCGACACTATCAGGCAATTTCGAAATTTGTTGGTTTGTTAGAAAAAAATCAGAGTGAAAAAGATATTTATTTGGAAAGACCGTACCAAAATGTTGATATATTTTGGCAACCTAAAGAAGCAGAAAAAGAAGAATATTTTGAAAAGTTGGAAAACTATTCACATAAAGTTAAAAAGTTGATAGAGCCATATATTTTGTTACCAGAAGAAAAAAGGGTTAAATATGCAGATTACTTTTTGGAACATTTTTGTGTAGTACTTAAGTTGGTTCAGAATCAGGAGAAAGTACCAGAGAAGATAATTTCGACTATTATTAAAATACTGAGAAAATGTCTGGTTGTTTTAGAAGATAAAAATGCTGAATATTTAGAAAAAGTAACAGAAATATTAATTAAAAAAAATTTACAAATAGAAACATTATGTGAAGTATTATTGTATTTGGCAGAAATGTATAGAATTGATGGAAAAAAAGAGTTATATGATGCTTGTATGGAAAAATGTGAAATATATTGTAATAAAATTCCATACTATAAAAATGAGTTCCTTATTGAAAAAATGAAAAATTATATTTCGCTATTTGATTATGAGGAAGCAAAGACGCTAATTGAGGAAATAGAAACTCCATCATTTGAGTATAAGGTAAAAAAGGCAGCGTTATATAAACAATTGTCAAAGAATGATATTGCAGGCAAGATATTAAGTGAATGTTCGGCAGAATTAGCACAGATGAAATTGTCGGATGAAATATATGCTTCATATTTGGGATATTTAAATTTATGTTACAGAATTGGGAATTGGGAAATTACGGAGGAATATTCTGACAATAATTATTATGATAATTCATATAATACAAGGCGAATTATTGTTGGGCAAAGAGAAAAATTGGAGCAAGTTTTTTTTGAAAAAGATAGAAAAAAGGAAGAGAAGATAGTTCCATTTAGTCTTAATTCTAATAGGAGTATTACAGTATTTTATTCCGGAGAAAATACTTGTTATAAAAATTCATTTGTTTTTATTCTTGGAATAGATAGATTGTGCTTGCCGATATTTTCGGATCAAGCAAGACTGCTTCCACGTGTATATGAAGAGATAATGAATTCGAGTAAATATGCTTATTGGAAAATGTCATTAGCTGTTAGGACAAATCACGAAAAAGTTATCAATCAAATTTTTACACGGAAAACGCTTTTAAATATAGAGGATTCAGAAAAACAATCTCTTTTTGAAAAATTGATTGAAATTGTAAAGATGTATGCTGTAGAAGATAGTTATGATAGAAAAAAATATTTTGTATCAGTGAAGAACATCTTAAGCATATTATCGAGGTTAGTGGTATTTATAGAAGATGCAAATATAATTGTATTTTTGGAAATATTATGCAGATTTAGTCAAAAGGAAGATCCTTTTATAGTTAGAGATATAAAAAAGATTCTGCAGATAATTTCAACCAGATTTAATGAAAATATTGCAAATGCTTGTCAGGATATTATTTTCTCTGAGTTTGATGCACAATATCATTTGGCTAGTTATTTTAACGATGTATCATTTGAAATATATGAAGAAGATGTGGAAATATTTTATGAAAAAGCACTTCGTGCGAGTTTAAGTGAAAATATATGTGAAAGAGATAATGGATTATCTTGCTCATTAGTATTGTGGAATAATAAACCGTTAGAAAAATATCGAGACGATATTGTAACAGCTTTTTGGAAGAATGATAAAGACACTCTGCCGACATCAGAATTATACTATCCATTTATTTGGGAGGGATTACCGTATCCAGAATCAGTTGATTTTTCAAAATTATATTATACATATTTGATGAATACAGAATATGTGAAAAGTGTAACACCAACAGGGCGTGTGGGAAATAATTCATATGGAAGTGTCCGAGATTATTTTAGCTTTTTTTATTCGACATCGAAAATTTCCCTGGGAAAATGTAGTAAAGTACTTTTAAATAAAGAACTTGCAAACACCATTTTGACTCGCTCATATGATTTCATAATCCATGAAAAAAGCTTATTAAAAGATAATTTCATGGGAGAAAAAGATGAATGTGAAAATAAGTTTCTAGTAATTGAGGAACTTGTTGCACTCATCTATTGTGAAGCTATACAAAATCAATTGATTACAGAGGTGTATCCACTGATTGAAAAAATTAAGACAGCATTATCGGATTGCCGAATTAGTATCATTGCAATCGATATATTAGAAATGACTGAGAAAAATAGACTTGAAGAATGTGTTGATATGTTTGAAAATATTATATTAACGAAAAATAAAAAGCTTTATTCAAGTGTATTTACAGGAATACAATGTTTGGTATTTTTAAAAGAAAATTGCAATCAAAATGTATCGTTTGAAAAATTTTTCAGCTCAATAAAATATTTAGATATAGAGTATTCGAAAACATTATGGATTCATTTGGCACCATTGCTCAAGCAACCTTTTTTTGCTAAGGAAGAAATTCAGAGATATATTACAGTATCTATCAGTAAGTGTATAGACATATATGAAGATTTAGCAAGTCAAGGTGAACGGTATTATTTGGATGGCTTATATAATTGTGTAGAGGCATTACATCAGTATTATAAAAGTGTTAAGACAACTGGAACAGGAGAAACAGACGAATTAAAACAATGTGTTGAAAAGGCTAGGAAAATAAAAAATTATGAGATAGCAAATATTTGGTCTTACGAATAGCATGGTATGATAACACCATGATAACAAAATCTCCAAAAACCACACGGACACAGCAGAAAATCTGGATTTTTCCTCACAAATCACACGAAAAATCACAATTTGCACACCGCAATAGTGCAGTTTACGGTACTCAGCGGTCGTTGTTCCGTTTTAGAACGGCCGCTTTCCGAAATCAAACGGTCGTCTACCACAGTCTTCGATTCGAGTCAATGGCAAGGGCTAAGCCGACATAAGTGCCCCATTGACTTGATTTCAGACTGTTGATTGAGGCAGTCAAGCAGAACAAAGGATTGTTCTGCTTACACCTTATTAAGTGGCCGTTCAATTCTGGAATGCGGCTGTTTGGCTCCGCAAAAGCGGCCGTTTAGCTTCGCAATATGCAGCAATAGTTCACAATAAAGGAAGAATCTATATGAAGTCAAATCAGCAGATGTATTTGGCTGCATCGAGCGAGGGAACTTATTATCTTCATCTTGGCGTACATGACGGCGTATGGACTCTTGATCCGGACACGAATGGTGTGCTTACTCTGGGAACGGCGAACCACCGCTGGGGACAGATTTATTCCAGTGTGGCATCCATTAAGACTTCCGACCGGAATCAGAAGAAAAACATTGAAGCGCTGGACGGGAAGTTCACGGATTTCTTCCGGAAGCTGCAGCCGGTATCCTTCCAGTTTACAGACGGGACTTCCGGCCGGAGGATGCCTTCGACAGGGGTGATGCAAACAACTGGAAGGGGAAGCTGACGGAGCTGTATGTCACACAGTTGGGGCGTCTGCCAGATGAAGACGGACTTGCCTTCTGGTAGGCACAGCTGGCTGGCGGGAAGAGCTGGGACGAGGTCTCCGCGGCTGTCATCGACTCTGACGAAGGCCGACGCCGCTACGTGCGGGAGCTTTACATCTTCCTGTTGGGGAGAGAGCCGGACAAGGCCGGGCTGAATGCCTGGGTGAAGGAGCTGGCTGCCGGAAGAACCCGCGCACAGGTCTTTCGGGGATTTATCCAGTCGGAAGAGTACAGACAGCGGAAGTAAAGAAGAATCAGTTGATATTTTCTTTCACAAAATTAATAATGTCTGAGTTCACAGTCATTGTTCTGTTATCGGATTCCATTTCTGCAATACTCATCCAACGGTACTGAATTCCATCCAGCGTAAATTCGGAAAACTTCATTTCAGGCGAAAAGGCAGTCAGTTCTGCTGTATATAAACGGTGGCAATATACGCGGGGTTCCTGATGGCTTTCGGAATATTTCTCATGAACCATTAGGGATATATAATCCAGCCGGATATTGGAGCGATCCGTTTTTAGCTGATGAGAGAGACCGTTTATGATAAAGCTTTCATTATTAACATTCGTTTTAAAGTTCAGGAAGAGAAAACACTCCCAACGGGTATCGTAGTATACCAGAAAACGATTCGGAAATTCTTCGAAAGAATTCCTGATTGCTACAATCGAGTGATTATGTGTAGTTTCACTAGGCTTAAAAGTCAATTTTACATCGTCTAAAAGTATTTTCATGAATAATCTCCTAAAAGGGATAATGCTATATTATACATCATATAAGTCAAAGCGACAAGGTGGGATTTGTATATTGTATTAATGAAAGATTAAGAAATAATTCCGCACAAATCAAAGGATATCTGGTATGCTTAAAATAATATGACAATCCATAATTATGTCCGAATACCCGAAAGGAGTTTTTGTATGAGAAAATCCAACCTCAGGTTTTTATGTCTGGCGGCGGCAGCCACGTTAATCATGGGAGGGTGCTCCGGGAGCACAGATTCCGGCGAGACCGTTGCCGTGCAGTCCGTATCCATGCTGGCCGGTCTGAGCGCCGGGATTCAGAACCGCTATGCCGGCAAAGTTGTCCCGCTGGCGACACAGGAAATTAAGAAAGATGACCAGAAGACGGTAAAGGAAGTCTTCGTAAAGGAAGGCGACGAGGTAACTGTGGGACAGGTTCTCTTTTCTTATGATATGGAAGAAGCTTCTCTGAATATCGAACAGGGCAAGCTGGAGCTGGAGAAGATGCGCAACAGCATCGAGACGACGAAGAGCCAGATTACCGCGCTGGAGAAGGAGCGCAAGCAGGCGGCTTCCTCCGACAAGCTCAGCTATACCATCGAAATCCAGACCCTGGAGGCCGATATCCGTCAGACCGAGTACAACATCAGCACGAAGGAAGTCGAGATTGACCGCCTGGAGAAGTCCATGGAGAAATCCGAAGTAACTGCGGAAATGAACGGTGTCGTTCAATCGATTTCGGAGAATGGTTATGACAATTACGGGAATGCAAAGCCCTACATGACGATTATGGAGACCGGAACTTACCGGATCGAAGGAAATGTCAGTGAGCTGAACGCCCGCAGCCTTCCGGTCGGAAGTTCTGTGGTGATTCGTTCCCGCGTGGATGAGAATGAAACCTGGGCAGGCACTCTGGATTCTGTGGATTTGGAACATGCGGTAAGCAATCAGAATGAAGGTTATTATTACGTATCCAGTTCCGGTTCGGAGATGACGAACACGACAAAGTACCCGTTCTATGTGACGCTGGACGACAGTTCCGGACTGATGATGGGGCAGCATGTCTATATTGAACTTGGCACGGAAGACGAGAATGTGCGTGAAGGCATCTGGCTTTCTTCCTATTATATTGTGCAGGACGGCAATGATGCCTATGTGTGGGCAGCTACCGATCAGGACAAGCTGGAGAAGAGAACCGTTACTCTGGGAGAGCATGACGAGAATACGGATGAGTACCAGATCACAGATGGCCTGACAGCTTCAGATTACATTGCGATTCCGGAGGAGGGACTGAGCGCCGGACAGCCCGTGACCCGATATGACGAGGGATACTTCGGTGGCTCGGATACGGTTGATACCATGGGCGGCGAATACAATGGCGGTGCAGGCGGCGAATATGTCGAAGGTGCAGACGGTGAGTATATCGGAGGCATGGATGGCGAGAGCCCGGACGCGAATGGTGAGATTTATAATGAAGGCGGCATTTCCGATGGAGAGGCCGGTGACAGTGCTTCCTACGATGGCAGTGGACTTGCGCTTCCGGAAGGCGCGGACGGCATGGACGGAGCTGCTGATGGCGCCGGCAGCGCAGACGGTGAGATCACAGAGATTGGCGAAGGTGTTTCGGGCGGAGCCGCTTCGGACAGTGCGCATGTTGTAGAGGAGTCGCAGGCAGCAGAAACGGAGGCGGGCGAATGATTCTTGAACTGAAGCATATCTATAAGGATTATCTGCAGGGCAAGCTGGTAGTGCCGGTTCTGAAGGATATCAACCTCTCCGTGGAGGCGGGTGAGTATATCGCGATCATGGGGCCGTCCGGTTCCGGCAAGACTACGCTGATGAACATTATCGGCTGTCTGGATGTGGCGACAAAGGGCAGTTACCTGCTGGCCGGAGAGGATGTCTCGAAGGCTTCGGATACTCATATGGCGGAGATCCGGAATCACAGCATCGGCTTTGTCTTCCAGCAGTTTAACCTGCTTCCTAAGCTGACGGCGCAGGATAACGTGGCTCTGCCGCTGTTGTACGGCGGCGTAGGCAAGAAGGAGCGCCGGGCCAGAGCGAAGGCTGCTCTGGAGAAGGTAGGTCTGGGAGACCGTGTGGATTTCCGGCCGAACCAGATGTCGGGCGGACAGTGTCAGCGAGTGGCGATCGCCCGCGCGATCGTCGGCATGCCGAAGCTTCTGCTGGCAGATGAGCCCACCGGCGCGCTGGATTCGAAGTCAGGCGAGCAGGTCATGGAGCTCTTCCGTCAGCTGAACGACGAGGGTATGACGATTGTTATGATCACTCATGACGCTGATATCGCGAAGCAGGCGAAGAAGACGTATCATATTTTTGACGGCGAGATTCGTGAGAACCAGAAGGAAGGAGGCGCTGCCGATGAATAAAACAGGAAAGAGAGTTCTGATCGGAGCGATCATCGTGGCTCTGGTCGGCGGGGGCGCCGGAGGCGCCTACTATCTGGCGAAGTCCAGGAAGAGTACGCCGGTCAGCGTATATTCCATGAATGATATCGGCATGGACGGTTACTGGGGCGATGAGAAGCAGATGTCCGGCCGGGTAACGGCGGACAAGATACAGTCTGTCTATGTAAGCACGACGCAGATCATCCAGGAGATCATGGTGGAAGAGGGGCAGGAAGTCCATGTGGGCGATCCTCTGATGAGCTATGATACGACGCTGACCAGTCTGCAGCTGGACAGCAAGGCGCTGGAAGTGCAGAAGCTGGAGCTTTCCATCCAGAAAGCACAGGAGGAGCTGAAGAAGATTCAATCTTATAAGCCCGGTGTTCCTGTCTCCAGCTCCGGAACCGGTAAGAAGATCGCGATGCAGACGGGCGGGGAAAGTGTTTTCCAGACGGCAGGAATCCAGGCACTGGGACCGAAGCTGGCCAGCTGGTTCGCCGGTGGCAGTGTGCAGAAGAGCCTGGAGGGACTGACGGAGGAAAGTCAGGACCCATCGGCGCCGGAGACTCCCGCGCCGACCGAACCATCGGAAACCGAACCGACGCAGCCGACGGAGACGGAACCGACACAGCCGGAGACACCTGCGCCGACACAGCCGACGGAACCGGAGACGCCCGCACCGACACAACCGACGGAACCGGAGACTCCGGCTCCCACGCAGCCGACGATCCCGGAGCTTCCGGAAGCAGATCGACCGACTTTCGTAAAGGGCACCGGTACGGAACAGATGCCTGCCATTTATCTCTGGAAAGAGGATCAGGTGATTTCTCCTTCACTGTTGCAGTATCTGCTGAATGGCAAGGAGGATGTCAGAGTGGCATTGATGGTGCGCGATGGCGATCAGCTGATGGCGGACGGAGCATATACGGAACATCTTTATACCTGGCTGTATGAGATCCGCCTGGATGGAACTACTCCGGTGATTCTTCCGGTCGGTTATCTGATGGGGGCTGACCAGGATCCGCTGACGATCTATACCGGTGATACGGAGAATCCGGATGAGACCCTGCCTGGCGGTGATGATATCATCGACATTGATCCGGGTGAGCCGGGAATCTCGTATACGGCGGCGGAGATCGCCAAGATGCGCTCGGATAAAGAGCTGGAGCTGAAGGATCTTCAGATCAGCCTGCAGGTGGCGCAGGTCGAGTACGAGAAGGTGGAAACAGAGCTGAATAACAGTATGGTCTATAGCAAGATCGACGGTGTTGTAAAATCCATCGGCGACGCAGAGACTGCAGCTGTGGACAATACGCCTCTTATTACGGTATCCGGAGGAGGCGGCTACTATATCGAGACCGGCATCGGTGAGCTGGACCTGGGAAGTATTCAGGTGGGTGACAGCGTAACGGTTCAGTCCTGGGAGACATACGAGACATTGGAAGGAACCGTCTACTCGATCGGTGATTTCCCGTCCTCGGACTATTCGAATTATGGCAATGGCAACAGCAATGTATCTTATTATCCATTGACGGTATTTGTGGATGAGGATGCGAACCTGCGGGAGAATGAATATGTAGACGTTACCTACAATTCCTCGAATAGCGAGGAGGAGATTAATTCGCTGTACATTACTTCCGCCTTTGTGCGTAGCGAGAATGGCCAAAGCTATGTGATGATCGCCGGAGAGAATGATACGCTGGAGAAGCGCTATATCAGCACCGGCAAGAACCTGTGGGGAAGCTACACACAGGTTCGGAGCGGACTTACCATCGATGACCGGGTCGCTTTCCCTTACGGACAGGATGTGAAGGAGGATGCTCCTGTTGTGGATGGCGATATTGAAGAATTTAACCGCAGTTTCTACAACTATTAGGAGGGAATGACGTATGTTTGAGAATATTTCCCTGGCATTCCAGGGCATATGGAGTCATAAGATGCGCTCGTTCCTGACGATGCTCGGCATCATTATTGGTATTGGCTCAATTATTTCGATCGTATCCACGATCAAGGGAACGAATGAGCAGATCAAGCAGAACCTGATCGGTTCCGGAACGAATGCTGTGAAGGTAGAGCTGTATCAGGGGGACAATACGTTCGACACGGAATACAATGCGATTCCGGAGGGCGTGAATCCGATCAGCCAGGATACGCTGGACGAGATTACGGCTCTGGATGAGGTGGCGGAGGCTTCTCTTTACACAGAGCGCACCTATGCAGAGTATGTCTATCATCAGAATCAGAATTTTACCGGAACGATTCGGGGCATCGACGAACACTATTTTAACGTGTACGGCTACTATATCCAGATGGGCCGCGGCTTCACAGAAGATGATTTCAGTCAGATTCGCAAGGTGGCGATCGTGGACCGGACGGCCATGTCCTCTCTGTTCGAGGGAGAGAATCCTTTAGGAAAGACGATCGAGATCAAGAGCGAGCCGTATACTATTATCGGAATTACGGAGCAGAGCATGGAATTCGAGCCTGTCATCAACGATCCGAGCGATTATGCGATCTATAACCAGTCTTCCAACGGCGTTGTCTTCGTGCCGGATACGACCTGGCCGCTGGTAGCTCAGTTTGACGAGCCCCAGAAGGTGGCGCTGAAAGCAGCCAGCACGGATGACATGACGAACGCAGGCAAGAAGACGGCGGATCTTCTGACAGCGACGCTGCAGGCGGATTCCTCGATGAATCTGAGCTACCGCAGCCAGGATCTCCTGGAGCAGGCGAAGCGTCTGCAGGATCTGTCCTCCTCGACGAACCAGCAGCTGATCTGGATTGCCAGTATTTCCCTGCTGGTCGGCGGTATCGGCGTTATGAATATCATGCTGGTATCCGTGACGGAGCGTACCCGTGAGATCGGCCTGAAGAAGGCGATCGGCGCGAGAAAGAGCCGGATCCTCTTCCAGTTCCTGACGGAGGCGGCGGTTCTGACCAGCCTGGGCGGACTGCTTGGCGTCGGCGCGGGCATCGTGATGGCGAAGGTGATCTCCGGCATGAGCGGAGCGCCGATGGCGATCGATGTGGGAGCCACCGTAATCGCTGTGGCTTTCTCCGTACTGATCGGCGTGGTCTTCGGCCTGCTGCCTGCGATCAAGGCATCGAACCTGAACCCGATCGAGGCGTTAAGAAGAGAGTAGTTGATCTATTAACTGCCGGGAAGTGCAAGACATTGTTGCATTTCCCGGCAGTTTCAGTATAATGAATGTGTACAGCAAAATAGGATTACATGCGTTAAGTGTTCGTTGGATGGGGAGTTGCCGCGAAACGAAAGGTAATACCTTGCGATATGTTTTCCGCACCCGTTGCGATAAGAGACATCTCCTATTGTGAAGGGACAGTTTATCCATGTTTTGCCACAAAGGGAGGTGCTTTTTTTGTATTCCAATCGAAAGTACCCTCCGGAAAGAGAGTGTAAGATGGACAAAGAGAAAATCAAACAGGCAGTAACCCTGTTTCTGGAAGGAATCGGGGAAGATACCACACGGGAAGGTCTTCAGGACACGCCGGACCGGATTGCGAGAATGTGTGAAGAGATCTTCGGCGGGATGACGCAGGACGCGGCGGTTCCGCTGTCCCGGCAGTTCGAGGCGAGCAACAGCGATATGGTGATCGAGAAGGATATCACGTTCTATTCCGTCTGTGAGCATCACCTGCTTCCTTTCTACGGGAAAGTGCATATCGCCTATATTCCGGATGGAAAGGTGGTAGGTTTAAGCAAGCTGGCCCGTACGGTGGAAGTATTCGCGCGCCGTGCGCAGATCCAGGAGCAGCTGACGGTGCAGATCGCGGAAGCGCTCGAGGAGCATCTGAAGCCGAAGGGGGTTATGGTATATATCGAAGCCGAGCATATGTGCATGACGATGCGCGGCATTAAGAAGCCGGGCAGCAAGACGGTGACAACTGTTACGCGCGGCTGCTTTGCCGATGATTTTCAGTTGCAGCAGAGATTTCTGCAGATGGTGAAGATGTAATGGAGCGCGTGAACCGAATCCTGCGGCATCCGGATTTTATCCGCCTGCAGGAGGAGTTGGACCGCCTGGAGGCAGATCGGCGGTTCTGCCGCCACGGCATGCAGCATCTGATTGATACGGCGAGACTCGCGTATCTGTTCGCGCTGGAATCCAGCGCAGACCTGCCGAAGGATGTGATCTATGCGGCGGCGCTGCTTCACGATATCGGCCGGGCGGAGCAGTACCGGAACGGTACGCCTCATGATGTGGCCGGTTGCGCGGCAGCGGAGCCGATTCTTGCTGAATGCGGTTTTGCGGAAGAAGAACGGGATATGATCCTGACTGCGATCGGTTCTCACAGAAAAGAGAAGAGCCGTGTCAGCGGCGGAGCAGAGAACAGGGCAGGAGAAGCAGAACAGATCGCGGAAGGATCCGGCACACAAAAGAAAGCGATGTCGAAAGAAGCCCTGGCGGCGATTCTTTACCATGCGGACAAGAAAAGTCGGCTCTGCTTTCTTTGCAACGCGGAAGCGGAGTGTAACTGGGCAAAAGAGAAGAAAAACATGACACTGGAGTATTAGTCTTAATCTCCGGGCAGGCTTGACTGGAACCATAACGTTGACCTTAACTGAAGAAAACGACGGGAGAAAACGAGATGAAGATTGGAAACAAAGAATTTGACCTGAAAAACCATGTCTATGTCATGGGTATCCTGAATGTAACGCCGGATTCCTTCTCGGACGGCGGACGTTGGAACAGCCTGGACGCGGCGCTGATTCACACCGAGGAAATGATTGCGGACGGCGCAGACATCATTGATCTGGGCGGCGAGTCCACAAGACCCGGCCATATCCAGATCACGGAGCAGGAAGAAATTGACCGTGTAATTCCCTATATCGAGGCGCTGAAGACCCGCTTTGACGTTCCGGTATCCATTGATACCTACAAGGGAACGGTAGCGGAGGCGGCGCTGGCAGCCGGCGCGGACCTGCTGAACGATATCTGGGGATTGAAATACGATAATAAGATCGCAGAAGTGGCAGGAAAGTACAACCGTCCCTGCTGCCTCATGCACAACCGCAATACGACGGAGTACAATGACCTGATGGAGGATGTGCTGAACGACCTTAGAGAGTCGGCGGGAATCGCCCTGGCGCACGGCGTCAGCGAGGACAATATTATTCTGGATCCCGGCATCGGCTTCGGCAAGACGTATGTGCAGAACCTGGAGGTTATGAACCGCCTGGAGCGCCTGCAGGAGCTGGGCTATCCGGTGCTGCTGGGAACGTCCCGTAAG
>JABLTM010003554.1_pt1 | contig 12652 bp, 10 predicted proteins | sample 7160121 | NCBI WGS metagenome assembly JABLTM01 (sample SAMN14651224, study PRJNA627086) | human gut metagenome | isolation source: feces | host: Homo sapiens
CGTGCGTCAGCACGCCTGCAGATATCTTCCTTGTCTTTCGCACGCTGCTGAACTGTCTTAAATGCATTATTTACGAGGATTGCTATAATTTTCATGCGTGCCTGCAATAGACTTCTTAATGGCAGAAAAACTCTCTGCGCTGATCGCATGCTCCATCTTACAGGCATCCTCGGCTGCAACCTTCGGGTCAACTCCGATAGAAGTCAGCCATCCGGTCAGAAAGGTATGTCTTTCATAAATCTTATCTGCAATTTCCTGCCCGGTTTCTGTCAGATTGATAAATCCATTTTCATCAATCGTAATGTAATTACTGGCTTTCAAATTCTTCATTGCAACACTGACACTCGGTTTTGAAAAAGACAGTTCATGCGCAATGTCGATAGAGCGGACATTACCGTTTCTTTTTTTGATCATAAGGATCGCTTCGAGATAATCTTCTCCTGATTCATGTATCGCCATATTGATACCCTCCTTTTTTCTTTCCGATATTGCTGCTGTGAACTGCTGTACGCAAACAGTACAGACAGTTATGTTCTGTCAAAGAGTATCATATTTCTTTTTATGATTTTGATACCTGCCAGATAATAATATCCTGTTTTTTAAAACATTAAAGCAACACGTTAAACTATAATAACATGGATTATAACATAACTTTTGATTTCCGTAAAGAAATCTCCTCAAAACTATTGACAGAAGAGAAAATAATGCTATAATAAAATCAAACAAATGAACAAGTGCTCATATGTTAATATAAAAGAGATGAGCGGAAAGGGAAAATATTATGAAGAAAACTTATAAAATCGATGTAGACTGTGCAAACTGTGCTAATAAAATGGAGGAAGCTGCCAGGAATACAGCCGGTGTTAAAGATGCAACAGTTAATTTCATGATGCTGAAGATGATCGTTGAATTCGAAGACGGACAGGATCCAAAAGCAGTTATGAAAGACGTATTAAAGAACTGCAAGAAGGTAGAAGACGACTGTGAGATCTATCTTTAATTCTGCGTTATCCGGAGAATGGACTGTTGCATAAAACGTATCCCGGCACTGAGCTTTTCGCCGGAAAGTTTTTTGCAGCGGTCCTGCTTTTATAAGAAGAGAGAGGTATTGATATGAACAAGAAGCAGAAGAAAATGCTGATCAGAATTATCATAGCAGCAGTGCTGATCGTGGTCTTTTCCTTACTGCCGGCAGAGGGATACCTGAGATTTGTTCTTTTTATGATCCCATATCTGGTCATCGGCTATGATATCCTGAAGAAAGCATTTAAGGGTATTTTAAATAAACAGGTGTTTGACGAGAACTTTCTGATGGCTGTAGCCACAGTAGGTGCAATTCTCCTTGGCGATTATTCCGAGGGTGTTGCAGTTATGCTTTTCTACCAGATTGGAGAACTTTTCCAGAGCTATGCAGTGGGAAAGAGCAGACGAAACATCAGTGAACTGATGGATATCCGTCCTGATTATGCGAACATAGAGAAAGACGGAACACTGGAACAGGTTGATCCTGATGAAGTTGAGATCGGAACCATTATTGTTGTTCAGCCGGGTGAAAAAGTACCGATCGATGGAGTGATCACCGAGGGAACTTCTACATTAAATACAAGTGCACTGACAGGTGAGAGTCTTCCGCGTGATGCAAAAGCAGGCGATGAAGTGATCAGTGGCTGTATCAATATGACAGGTCTGCTGAAGATCCGTACAACTAAGGAATTCGGTGAATCTACAGTATCCAAGATCCTTGAACTGGTAGAGAATTCCAGCTCCAGAAAGTCAAAATCTGAAAACTTTATTTCCAAATTTGCGAAATACTATACACCTGCAGTATGTTACGGAGCCCTTGCTCTTGCATTTATCCCGCCGATCGTACTTCTTATTATGGGAAAACCTGCCATGTGGGGAGACTGGATCTACAGAGCCCTTACCTTCCTTGTAATCAGCTGTCCATGTGCGCTGGTCATCAGCATCCCGTTAAGTTTCTTCGCAGGAATCGGTGGAGCCAGCAATCAGGGCATTCTGGTCAAGGGTTCCAACTATCTGGAAACACTGGCTCAGACAAAATATGTTGTATTTGACAAAACAGGTACTATGACTCAGGGTGTCTTCGAAGTAAGTGGTATTCATCACAATGAAATGCCTGATGAGAAATTGTTAGAATATGCAGCACTTGCCGAGTGTTCTTCCTCCCATCCGATCAGCAAGAGCCTGCAGAAAGCATACGGAAAACCAATCGACAGAAATCGTGTTACTGATATTGAAGAAATCAGTGGTAATGGTGTGATTGCCAAAGTTGACGGCATATCTGTAGCTGCCGGTAATACCAAATTAATGAACAGACTTGGCATTGCTTATCAGGATTGCCATCATGTAGGAACTGTTGTGCATATGGCCATTGACGGCAAATATGCAGGACATATCCTGATATCCGATATCATCAAACCTCATGCAAAAGAGGCAATCGCTGAACTGAAGAAAGCCGGAATCAGCAAGACCGTTATGCTGACAGGCGACTCAAAACGTGTTGCAGATCAGGTTGCCGGGGAACTGGGAATTCAGGAAGTATACAGCGAACTTTTACCTGCTGACAAAGTTTCCAGGGTAGAAGAACTTCTTAATCAGAAGTCTGAAAAGGCTAAACTTGCGTTTGTAGGTGACGGTATCAATGATGCCCCTGTATTATCCAGAGCCGATATTGGTATTGCGATGGGAGCGCTTGGTTCAGATGCAGCAATCGAAGCAGCAGATATCGTTCTGATGGATGATGATCCTCTGAAGATTTCCAAAGCGATCAAAATTGCACGTAAATGTATCCGTATTGTATATGAAAATATCTACTTTGCTATCGGTATCAAGGTTCTCTGCCTGATCCTTGGAGCTTTAGGTATTGCAAACATGTGGGTGGCCATTTTTGCAGATGTAGGTGTTATGATCCTGGCAGTATTAAACGCGATCCGTACATTATTTGTAAAGAATTTATAAGAAACAGGCAAATCAGCAGAAACCTTTTGTGATAAGCCGGAAAGGTAACAGGTAAGAAAATGGAAGTATGCAAAGAAGAATTATGTGAGAGTAATGAAATACATGAAGATCTGCTTAAAATTGTAGATGAAACCCTGCCGGAAGAAACAGAGCTTTATGATCTGGCCGAATTATTCAAGGTTTTCGGAGACTCTACCAGAATACGCATTTTGTTTGTTTTGTTTGAGGCAGAGGTATGTGTCTGCGATCTCGCTAAAGCATTGAATATGACTCAGTCTGCGATTTCTCATCAGCTTCGTATTCTGAAACAGAATAAACTGGTAAAGAGCCGCAGAGAGGGAAAATCTATTTTCTATTCTCTGGCAGATGATCATGTCCGCACGATTATCAACCAGGGACGGGAACATATAGAAGAAGATTGAAAAAAGCATCAGTTATCTGAAAGATTATAAATTCAGATAACTGATGCTTTTAAAGTTATAGATGAACTCTTTTCAAAATCTCGTTAGTAAGTCCGCCGATTACCACCCCGGCAGCAACACCTGCCACCAGAAGTGCCGGTGCGTATACAAACACACTTGCATTTTGTACGATCAGCATGGCAATGATCAACTGACCGATATTATGGGAAACACCTCCTGCAACGCTGACACCGATCAGACTGAAGGAGGTTTTTTTCAGCATAAGTGTCATAACTGTCATACTAAGCGCGGCCCCTGCCAGACTGTACAGGATACTGAACAGATTTCCGAACATAAATCCGATCACCAGAATGCGGACAACAGAAACCAGGGCAGCCTCCCTAAATGAATATTTCTTCAAAATAAAAAGTACTCCCAGATTGGCAAGTCCAAGTTTAATCCCCGGAATCCCCGCAAAAACCGGCACCAGTGATTCCACATATCCCAAAATAATCGCCACAGCTGAAAAAAGCCCAAGGCAGGCTGTTTTTTGCTTCATAAATCTATTTTCTCCTCTCAAAAAATCCAAAATGGAATTATCAGAATTCTTCAGACATTTTAACACAGAAAAAATATTCCCGCAACCACAAGTTAGATGTAACTAATACTGATTTTTACTGAAAGCATTTATTGAGAAAAAATGACGAATATCCAAGATAAAAAAGTGTGGATTTTTTCAGACAGGCATGTTACTATTTTATGAGTTAGTAGTGACTAATTTATATAATTACTGCTGACAGCATACCTATAGCAATCCTATATGAATATCTTTGGCAGAAGTCACTCCCTTTTGGTAAAAGTAAAATCCCTTTGGTTAATAAGTTGATTAACCCTCTGGTAAGAGTGATTCCGCAAAAAAATTTTAGAAGAGGAGAAAAACATGACAAACAAAAAACTTATGAAAAAAATAGCACCTGTTGTAATGAGTGCCGCAGTTGCTATGACCAGCATGCCATATGCAGTTCTGGCATCTGATTTCACAGACAGTGGGGTACTTACAGACAGCACAGATTTCTCTGTTTCCGAAGAGTTTGCCGCCGAGGATGCGCAGGAAGAATTTACCACCGAAGATGTCCAGGATGCTTTTGCTGCAGAAGCACAGCAGGGCGAAGCTTATGTGCTTATGAATATTCCATACGATGATTTCTACAAGGCAGAACTGAAAAATAATGATGTAAAAGTTGATGCTTTCACATCTGCAACTCTTAATAAATCAAGAACAGCAGGTATGATGAACGGAAATTCCGCTTATCACGTAGACCCCAATGGAACCGATGTAACAGGTGTTACTTTCCCTGTAAAGGTCAGTGATCTTTCCCTTCTGAAAGACCAGAAGCAGGTCACAGATTCCGACTCTGTAACGATCACAGTGACAAACAGAGGACAGACAAGCAGCAACACCTATACAGGAAAAGATTCCCTGATTGAAAATGCCTCTTACTCTTATTACATTTTAAGTGAAACACCGTCTTATTACAAAGAACTTACTGTAAATGCAGATGGCAGCTATTCTTTCTCAGCAATGAAAGGTGCCCAGACAAAGAACGTTACTATTGATGCTACATTAAAAACAGAAACAAATTACGGTGATTATGAGCTTGATCTTAACAATGAGGCTTTTGCAGCAGTAATTGATACAAATACAGATAAAATCTATGGTGTAACCGTAAATACTACAGACGGAACCAACTATGGCCTGCGTCATCTGGAGAATATCTGGCGTGGAAGTATGCTTTCCTGGGGAACCGGATATACAACAGAAGTTCACGGATGCCCTGTTTCTTCTGCACATTATAAATCAATCATGGGAAAAACAATTGACAGCGTTACTTATTACACAGATAAGGGTATGATCATTTTTGATGTCCCTGATGTAAAGGTGCAGACAACTACAGGAATTAAGGCAACAGTAGCAGATATTATGAATACAGACTCATCTGCAGCAGTTACCTTTGACCAGGCTCTGCCGGCAGACTTCAAGGCACAGTATACTGTAGACAAAACAGTGGTTTCCTGCACAGACGGAAAACTTGCAGTTGGAGCTCTTGCATTGGGAACACATAAGGTTGAAATTGCAGATGCCAGCGGAAAATATGCAGCCATTGTAACTGAATTTACAGTAAATACAGACAAAATGCCGGCTTCTTATGACAGTAACGAGACAAAACTGGTTGCAGCAAAAGGCATTACAGCAGAAGAGTTCTCTGCATACATTAAGAGCATCAGCAAAGTAAAAGTTGATGATACAGAATATGCCGCAACAGGAAGAGGAAGCAAGGTCATTGTAAAAGAAGATGGAACTCTTGATCTCACAGATATTCAGGTAACAGATGCAACTGTATTTGAAATAACTGCTGTAGGATATAAGAATAATCTTACTTTTACTTACAAAGAAGCAGAAAATACATTTGAATTAAATACTTCTTCCAAGACTCTTTATACAAAAGGCAGCACAAAAACCACTCTCAAAGTTACAACAAACCTTACAGATAAAATCACATGGAAATCCAGCAATACAAAAGTGGCTTCTGTAAACAGCAAAGGTGTTGTAACTGCTAAGGCAAAAGGAACAGCAGTGATCACAGCATCCTGCGGAGAATACCAAGTAACCTGCAAGATAACAGTTAAAAATCCATCCCTGAAACTTAGCAAATCTTCAGCAACTGTAAAAGTTGGAAAAACAACAAAGATTTCCGCAAAGGCAACTCCATCAGGAAAGGTTACTTACAAGTCAAGCAACAGCAAGATTGCAACAGTAAGCTCCAAAGGCGTTGTAAAAGGAAAGAAAAAAGGTACTGCCAAAATCACAGTAACCTGCAATGGTGTTAAGAAAGTATTTACAGTAAAAGTAAAATAAACGATAACAGGTAAATAATTCACACAATAAATGACCTCGGATTTTGCTCCGGGGTCATCTTAATGAGAAAAAAACAACATTAGCAGAATCTGTTATATATAGATTTTTATATACTAAAATGATACACTTTTAAAGTTAGTTATGATTAAGTTTTGCTTCATCCAAAAACAGATATCATATCCGGCAAAATAAAAAAATAAAGGAGAAGACAACGTGAATAATCAAAACTTTTATCTGCGTCTGATTGCACTTTTGTTGATCATCATGGCGGTATTTTTCTATAACGGAACAGTAAAAGATAAAGAACAGGCTCAGGATATTGCAGACCTGACTGCAAAAACAGAGAGCCTGGAGAAACAGCAGGACCAGATTCTTACAGCATTAAAGGAAACTTATGAGGAACAGAAAACAGCAGCAGAAAGTAATGCTTCTTCTGATGTATCTTCAGAAGCTGATAATAAATCCGAAAAAGATTCCACAGAGGATAAAGAAAATACAGAGCAGGCAGATTCTGAAGAAGCTGATGATTCTGACAATGTATATAAAAATGGCACTTTCGAAGGTTCCGGAACCGGATACGGTGGAACCATCACAGTCCAGGTAACACTGGAAGACGATACTATTACAGCAGTCAGTGTAGTCAGTGCGCCGGGTGAGGACAGTGCTTATCTGTCACAGGGCGAGAATGTCATAAACAGCATCATCAGCGAGCAGAGCACAGATGTTGACACCATTTCCGGAGCAACTTTCAGTTCTACCGGTATCTTAGAAGCAGTAAATGACGCATTATCAAAGGCGGAAAACGCATGAAAAAGAAACAACGAAAGGTACGGCTGATCCGTGCCGCCATACAGCTTATATTTTTTATAGCAGCGCCCTCCCTTTTTTCCACAGCATTTGCAGGAATCAAATCCATCTTTCTTGCAATCGGAGGACAGCAGAGCGTAACCTGGAACTCTTTTCTGGATATTACGGCATTACTGTTGATCATTACTATTTTGTTCGGGCGTCATTTCTGCGGTTATGCCTGTGCGTTTGGCTCACTGGGAGATGCTCTGTATGAGCTTACCGCGTTTATCCGTGCGAAATGCTTTGGAAAAAAGAAAAAACATGGATATCCGGAAGAATGGGTACACCGATTACAGAAAGTAAAATATGTGATTCTTGCGTTCCTGCTTCTTTCCTGCATAACAGGATTTTATTCTAAATTACAGGGAATGAGTCCATGGGATGTATTCTCAATGCTTACAACAGGCAGACTGCCGAAATCTACCTACATTGTGGGAACAGTTCTGCTGATCCTGATCATGGCCGGAATGTGTACACAGGAGCGTTTCTTCTGCCAGTTTCTCTGTCCCATGGGAGCAGTATTTGCAATCATGCCGATCATCCCGGGAGCACTTTTCAAACGGAATCGTCCAAACTGTGCGCCAAAGTGCACTCTCTGTAAGAAGAGATGTCCGGCACATCTGGATATTGACGGCGATACTGCACATTCAGGGGAATGCATCTGCTGTCACGCCTGCACTGCAGTCTGCCCAAGGAAAAATATTCATACAGGCACTGTTATTGATAAAAATTAGCAACTGCTAACTTATTGAAAAAATTTGATTAGTAAGAACTAACTGTATTGGTAGACATACTTTTCCGACAGTGATATAGTCTATAGAGTTAGTTGATGATAACAATAAGAGGATAAGGAATCAGAAATATATGACAAACAAACGCTCTTTTGTACTGGGACTTTTCATTACGGCCTCTCTTTTATGTACATCCCGGACTGCATGGGGAAACTCTGAAATAAACACATACACCAAAACAGACTTTGCTATGGACACCGTAGTATCAGAGACTCTTTACACAACAGGTGAGGATATCACAGCAGACATAATCTCTGCATTAAAAGACGTGGAAGAGAACTGGATCTCCTGGACAAAAGAAAGTTCTCAGATATACCAGATCAATCAAAATGCCGGGAATACAACAACGGTATCTGATGAAACTGCCACCTGTTTAAAACAGGTACTGGATTTGTCGAAAGCTTCTGACGGAGCCATGGATCCTACTATGGGAAGAGTGATCCGCCTGTGGGACATTGACGGAGAGGATCCGCATATTCCTTCAGATGATGAATTAAATTCTCTGCTTGAAAATGTAGGATATGACAAGGTGACTCTGGATGGAAATAAAGTTACCATGCCAAAGGGAGTAACTCTTGATCTGGGGGCTGCAGGTAAGGGAATCGGCTGCGATGCAGCAAAGAAGATTCTTGATGCAGATAAAAATGTATCCGGTATGATCCTGAATCTCGGCGGCAGCAGTGTTATGAGCTATGGAAGCAAACCTGACGGCTCTGCCTGGCAGGTAGCTGTCACTGATCCGCGGGATACAGAAGGTGATTACCTGGGAGTAGTTACTCTGAATGGTACTGAATTTTTATCTACTTCCGGAGATTACGAAAAATACTTTATAGAAGATGGTGTTCGATATCATCATATACTGGATCCTGCTACAGGATATCCTGCAAGAAGCGGTCTCACATCTGTGACGGTTGTGTGTGATGACGGCCTGAACGCAGACGGACTTTCCACTGCATGCTTTGTACTGGGAAAAGAAAAGGCAGAAGAACTTTTGAAGAAATACAATGCAGACGGACTGTTCGTAGATGATTCTGATCATGTCTGGATGACGGAAGGCATGAAAGAAAGATTTCAATTACTGAAAGATACTTATTCCATCGGTGAATAGGTTTATCTTATATAAAGATCTCTGAACTGTCAAAAATTTCAGTTTTCCGGACAGTTTGGAAATATATTTATTAACTCATATTCAGGAGGATTTAAAGGTATGCGCAAAGGAAATTTAATCAAAATGGCAGCTCCTGCAATTTTAAGTGCAGCAATGATGGTTTCAGGATTACCGGTTATGGCTGCGGATTTTACATCTGATACTGCTGTGGAGACTGAGGCACAGACAGATGAGTTTGATGCAGCAGATGACACCGCTGATGCTTTTGCAGGCGATGAGGAAACACCTTTTGTTGACGATCAGGCAGCAGCAGAAGATGAATTCGCTGCAACAGCAGAAACAGGCTACAAATATGTCTATGCAGGTCTGACATGGGCACAGTACTGGGCATCTGAGGGAGTTTATAATGCTGCAAACACAGCTTCCAATGGAACAAAAGACAGCCATGATGAACTTGACAAAGGCGGTTTCGACACAGTAACCAGAGCTACTGTAAACCATGGCCTGCACAGAGGAAGCTACCAGTGTGAAGCAATCATGTATGACAAAAACGGCGGTTCTTATGAGATTTCCTACTGGACCTCAGCTAATGATGCAGTTCTTACGGACGGAACAACTGTAAAGCTGAATCAGCCTGAGCGAGGACAGATCACAAAAGCTGACGGAAGCGTTGCAGAATTCGACCATTACAGCGTTGTAGGTCTGAAATATGTGCCTGTCGCAGTAAAGGCAGAAGATTATGAAGCCTTCAAATCCCAGTTCAAGGTTGTGGAAGACGGAAGCACAGTTGCCGGAGGATTTGGAGAAAACAATTTGCAGTCCTATAGTGCAGTTGCGGATGTTACCGCTGAAACAAACGGCTTAAAAGAAGCTGTAAAAGGTTCCGATGGAACATTCATATTCAAGGCCAGAACAAACGGTACAGGTTCCGGACTTAAAGATCAGGCACTCCAGACAGCATCCAATGTTACCGCAACAGTAAAAGAAGCCAGCGGAAGCTACGGTGAATTCTTAAGAGTAGATATTACCGGTGACGGATATGGTGCTCTTGGTGCTAAAATGTATGCTGTAAAATGGGATTACTACGGAAATGGTAATAAAGTTCTGGCATCTTACGGAACAAAATTTGCAGCAGATAACTGGATGCACAAGGCAATGGGAATCCAGCTTGGTCTGACAGATTCCTACCGCTGCCAGCTTCCAAAAGGAACAGATGGAACTGGCAAATGGAAAATCACCGTATATGCAATGGGATATGCAGATACTGTATTTGAAGTTAATGCAACAGATGCAAACATCGTAAAACCGGAAGCAGGAGAAGCAGATACAACAGCATTAAAAGCAGCAGTAGAAAAAGCAGAAGCCTTAAAAGAAGCAGATTACACAGCAGATTCCTGGAAGGCAATGCAGTTAGAGCTTCAGGAAGCAAAGGATCTTCTTGCAAAAGAAAAGCCAACTCAGGCAGAGGTTGATGAAGCTACAACTCATCTGAACGCAGCAGTAGAGGCTCTTGTTAAAGCAGATACGAAGGTAACAGTAACTCTCAACAAGAAAACAGCCACTGTTTACAAAGGAAAAACAACTACACTGAAGGCAACTGTAACAGGAGCAGATGCACCAAAAGTTACATTTACTTCCAGTAACCCGAAAGTTGCAGTCGTAAACAAAACAACCGGTAAAGTTACTGCAAAAGCAAAAGGTAGTGCAGTCATCACAGCTAAATGCGGAGATGTAAAGGTAACCTGCAAAGTAACAGTTAAAAATCCAACTCTTACACTGAACAAAACATCTGCATCTGTAAAAGTCGGCAAAACAACTAAGATTACAGCAAAAGCAGCTCCATCAGGAAAAGTTACATACAAATCCGGCAACAAGAAAATTGCTACAGTATCATCCAAGGGTACAATTAAAGGTATTAAAAAAGGTACTGCCAAGATCACAGTAACATGCAATGGCGTAACCAAAACAGTTAAAGTAACTGTAAAATAATCTGACCTGACTGAAGTCAGGCGGATATTTGCAATCGGATTCGCAGACAAGAGGAAAGAAATCCTGTATCCCACCAGAAAGGGCAGGATTTCTTTTCAACTGTAAAACTTTATACAGTTGAAAAGAAATCATTTGAATATGATTTCCTGGAACTATTGAAGAAGGAGAAATTTATGGACAAAAATAATGAGCAGAAAAATAATAAGACTCCGGAAATGAAACCCAAACAGGACAGTTTCCGTCCATGGTTAAAGCTTATTCCTGCGGCAGCAGTTTTTGCTGCAGTCTGTGTAACCTGTTATCAGGCAAATAAAAGTCCTGTGGAAATCGCATCAGTTTCCGATAATAATATTATGTCTACTGGCGAGATTAAAGAATTGATTTCGCACGGAACTGCAGGTAAGGATTTTGATTCAGAAGACTCTTCTGAAACCAATGGAACCTCAATTTCAAAAACATCAAAAAAAACAAGTAAGATTAAAACAGGAACAAAGAAAAATTCATCTACAGGTTCCTCTGCAAATGGAGGTACAGCAGGGGGTGGTGCAGGAAGCATAGTCACACCAACTACAGAAGTTCCTGCTGGTGGATATGCAGACGGTACCTATACAGGCTCCGGGACCGGTTTCGGAGGAACGATCACTGTTCAGGTAACTGTCACTGACCATAAAATTGCAGCTATCAATATTGTAGATGCATCAAGTGAAACAGCCTCCTATTTTGCAAATGCACAGGGTGTGATCAGCAAAATTCTTGCAAGCCAGTCTCCGAACGTAGATGCAGTCAGTGGTGCCACTTATTCTTCAAACGGAATTATTACTGCGGTTCAGAATGCATTGTCACAGGCAATTCCATCAGGAAATCAGGCAGTTGTTACGCCAACTCCCACTCCAGCACCGAAACCGACAAAGAAACCTTCTCCAATACCGAAGCCGGGAGACGAACAGATTTACAAAGACGGAACCTATACAGGAACCGGTAAAGGATACAGTGGGACAATTACGTTGACAGCTAAGATTAAAAAAGGTGTGATCAAGTCTCTGGAAGCAGAGCATACAGATACGCCTATGTTCTTTAAGAAAGCATGGGATATCCTGGAAAATGAGATCATTCAGAATCAGTCTGTCGATGGCATTGATACTGTCAGTGGTGCAACCTACTCTTCAAAGGGTATCATAAACGCAATGAAAGATATTCTGAAACAGGCAGAAAAAGACACCACAAAAGTGACACCAACTCCAACACCAGAAGTAACAGTTACGCCAATTCCTGAGGCAACCCCAACCCCGACACCGGAAGAAACTCCGACTCCAGAAGTTACTCCAACACCAGAGGAAACACCGGCTCCCACACCAACACCGGAAGAGACTCCGGAGCCTACGCCGGAACCTACAGGACCATATATTGACGGAACTTATACAGGCTCAAGCTACGGATACAGTGGAAGAGTAAATGTAACAGTAACGATTCAGGGCGGTCAGATTGCATCTATTGAACAGAGTAACAGTGATTCACCTGAGTACTTTGATTATGCATGGGAAACTATTTATCCTCAGATTATGGGAAATCAGTCAGCAGACGGAATTGATGCTGCAAGCGGTGCCACTTATTCCTCAGA
>JABLTM010136240.1_pt1 | contig 12615 bp, 9 predicted proteins | sample 7160121 | NCBI WGS metagenome assembly JABLTM01 (sample SAMN14651224, study PRJNA627086) | human gut metagenome | isolation source: feces | host: Homo sapiens
ATTACTGCAGGCGGAAATCTCATCTCTAACAGTGGTGACATTACTCTGGATGCAGGCGGAAGCATTACAACTAATAGCATAGTAAATGCGCTTAACAACGTAATTGCGAATGCTAACGGGAATATTGCAACCAACGGCGACGTTACTGCACAAACTGGTAAGGCAGTGCTCAACTCCAAGGGTGGCAATGTAAATACCGGTAACGTAAAAGCCAATAAAGAAGTAGATATCGACGCAGCGAATAGTATTACTGCTAACGGCAATCTCACTTCCGAGACTGCTAACGTAGATTTGAACGCAGGCGGCAGCATTACAACCAGCGGACAAGTTAAAGCTCAGCAGAATGTTGATTACAATGCCAAAGGCAGCATTACTACCGAAGATATTATCAACAGCACGGCTGGCAACATCCACCTGCAGACAGACGCAGCTAAAGGCGACATCACCTTCGGCGGCGATGTAACTGCCGATCATGGCAACATCAATATCGACGTACTGCAGAACGGTAGTGTAACCGACCATGACAACAAATTCAAAGCTCTTGGCGACAAGGGTGATATCAACAGCGGCAACTTCGCACTGCAGATCAATGGTGCCGGAGATGTTGACCTGCACGAGATTTATGCTACCAACAACGCGCTTATCGACGTTGCCAACGGCAATCTTACCTTGGCAAAAATCGACGGCAATCTGGTAGCTCTGCAGCTGAAGACCGAAGGCAAGCAGATGAAGATTGATGAGCTTATCGCAGGCACCAAGATTATTGCTCAGGGCAGCGACATTGACCTTAACAAGATTCAGCAGCGTCTGGATGCTGACGGCCTTCTGACCATCGTTCCGGACGGCGCACAGCCTGATAAGCCTATTGACAATCTGAAGATTGGTGAGATAATTACCAATAAGGGTGTCCGCTTCGAGCATCTGTGGCTGAACAACGGCTCTATCAAAGTGAGCGAGGGCATGTTCCATATCGATAAGCTGGTAGTCAACAATGTTGCGCATTTCAGCAATAAGCATATGAAGACTGCTGTATGGGGCGCACCGCCGCAACGTGACGGCAGCGACAGCGTTTACTGGAACAACATTGCAGTGAACAACCCGGCGCAAAATCTGACTGAATGGCGGCAGGAGGGTACTAACCCGGATAAATGGATGTTCCTGCACTTCACTGCACAGCCGAACATTCAGCACAGCAACGGCGCACTGCTTGACCTGCGCAATTACGATTATGTTTATGACCAACGCTTTACCGCTGTAGACCATATGCTGCAGCAGCTCAACGAAAACAAAGCAGAGGAATATGACATCAATCACGCACCGGATGTAGTACAATACTTCCGCTACGACCTGTATGACCTGGATGAAGACGATAACAAGAGTGAACCCGTAAAAATCACTGTAGAAGCATAGGAGGAAACGCTGATGAACAAAAAGGCAGAGGCTTTTATCAAATACTTGGATGATAAGAAGATTACCTGCTTTGCCATTGAACAGATTAGCGAGGATAAGCTGAACACAGTGGTCTTCCGTTCTCACATTGTTGTTGAAGGCCAGCGTCTGCCGACGCTGGTCATCCTGGACAGCAGTATTTATGGTATGCTTCGCGTGCAGCTGGCAGCAAATGCTGTCAACGAGAGCAACGAAGTGGCTATTTTGAGGGAAATCAACAAGGTGAACCGTCAATATAAGGTTTTTAAATATTATCTTACTGATGACGGTTCACTCTTCCTAGACAGCTGTCTGCTCTGCCAAAATGGCAGGCTAGAGGGCGACATGATTTATACCGTGCTGGATGTAATCATCAAGCATCTGGAAAAGGAATATAAAAGAATAATGCAGCTCATCTGGCAGGCCAATTAGCCTGCCGGATGCAGCAAAATTTTGTATATCAAAGGGGTGTTGTCGATGATTACTAATAAAACAAGCTTGCTACTGGTTACGCTTTTGATGGGATGCAGTGCAGCTGCTTTCGCAGCGCCTACACCTTCGCAGGAAGCAGAATTCAATAAAAGCGGCTTGAATAACGCCGGTGTAGCAGCCAACAGAACTATAGAGTATATGGAGCGCCAGCGTGTTGCCAGACAGATTGCTGAGGACAAGGCTAAGGCTAGCAGCAAGGTAGAGCAGGGGAGCCAAAAGCCTGATGCAGAGCAGCAGGCTGCAGTGACCTTTAAGCTGGAAAAGCTGGAGCTTGATGAATCCACTGTACTGGAGCAGGCAGAGCTGCAGAAGCTGACGGACGAATATATCGGTAAAGAGGTTGGCGTCAAGGATTTGTACGAGCTGGTGAATAAAATCAACAAGCTGTATCTTGATAATGGTTACTTTACCTGTCGTGCAATTTTGCCGGCACAGACGATCAAAAACGGTACGGTAAAAATTGAGCTTATCGAAGGCAAAACGAATGCTGTTGAGGTGCAGGGCAACAAGTATACCAAAAGCAAATACATCAGCAAGCGTATGAGCCTGAAGCAGGGCGAGGTTGCCAACATCAACAAGCTGAATGACGATTTACTGCGCTTTAACGCTGCCAATGACGTGCAGCTGCGCATTTCTCTGCAGGCTGGCAGCGAGCCGGGAACTACGGATTACGTCATCAGCGCTTATGAACCGCAAAACATTACCTGGACTGTTTACAGCGACAATGCAGGCAGTGATACGAGCGGCGAATACCGCGGCGGCCTGTTCTTTACGGACAGAAGCCTGACAGGTGTGCGTGACGCGCTGACGCTGAACACGATGCTGAGCGATGGCACCAAATCCTTCGGCCTTGGCTACAGCAGGCCCTTAGGCCATAGCGGTACCAAGCTGAACCTGCAGTACAGCGCCAACAGCGTTCACATTACGGACGGACAGCTGGAGCCGTTGAATGTACGCGGTCATGCTTATGCCATAAACGTTGGCCTGAGTCAGCCGTTAGTAGTGACGGAAAAGATTCGTACTGAGGCAACACTTGATTACGGCCAGCAAAATTCCAAGACTGATTTCAGCGGCCAGCATTGGCTCGATGATACTATTAAAGGCGTTACGGCAGGCTATTCCGTAACTAATTACGGCGCAAGCTCTGTTATTTACCAAAAGCACAGCTTTAACGCCGGTACGCATACCAATATTGCCGATAAGGACAAGGATTTTTCCCTGTACCAGCTTAATGGCCTGTACCAGAAAATGTATCAGCACGGACAGCTTTTGAGCCTGCGCCTGGACGCACAGCGTGGCTTCAATAATTATCTGCCTTCCGCCCGCCAGTTCTACATTGGCGGTATGTACAGCGTACGCGGCTACAAAGAGAGCCTGCTTGGCGGCGATAGTGGCTACAGTGTGGGCCTGGAATATTCCGTGCCTGTGACTAAGGACAAAAAGACTAATGCTTTCGCCTTTATGGATCATGGTCAGGTCTTTGGCGACAGTGCCTTTGACAGCCATGTACTGACAAGCTGTGGCCTGGGCGTGCGCAGCAACATCACCAAGCACATCGGTGCTGTGGTAACATTGGGCGTGCCTTTGATTAAGGAAATCAATAATACTGATGTAGATTCAACTCGCATCCATTTCATGGTAAGCGGTCAATTCTAAAAAAATCTTGTGTAATAATAGGACTAGGGAAACCCGGTCCTATTATTTTTTGCCTGTATACCTGTATATATGTAGGAAAAAGAAGCTTTGCCTGTAGCTGATATCCTATTATATGAAAAAAATTTCGATAACTGATGACAATTACCACAATTCAAGCTATAATAAGTATATAAACAAAAAATTATTTTATGAGGTGACATACAATGCAATTTCCGATAGTTTTAGGTGTTTCTGCACGTCACGCACATCTGTGCCGTGAGCATATGGATATTTTATTTGGTGAAGGCAGTGAGCTGCACGTTAAAAAGCCAATCGGCCAGCCCGGTCAGTTTGCTTCCGAAGAACAGATTACCATGGTAACTCCCAAGGATTCCATGAAGCTGCGTATTATCGGTCCTCTGCGTCCGGAAACTCAGATTGAGCTTTCTCTGACCGACGCGCGCAAGGTCGGACTGGATGCTCCTATCCGCAACAGCGGTGACATCGCAGGCAGCGCTGGTGCTAAGCTCATCGGTCCGAAGGGCGAGCTGGAGCTGAAGGAGGGTATTATCATCGCTGCACGTCACGTGCATCTGTATCCGGAAACCGCTGAAAAATACGGCCTGAAGGACGGCGATATCGTTGATATCCAGACAGAGGGCAAGCGTTCCGTAACACTTCATAATGTTCTGGTACGTGCGGGCGTAAAGCATGCTGACGAGGTTCATATCGACACTGACGAAGCTAATGCCTGCAACCTGGGCAGCGGCGTGATGGTTAACATCGTCTACAATAAATAATTCCACCGTTTTTCCAACAAAAGGATGGTGAGTATATGAAAAAAATTACAGCCTTGGCGGCAGTGCTTGTTTTGTGCGCTGCGCACGCTTCAGCCTACGAAAACAGCTATGCAGGTTACAGCGTTAAGGACGGACAGCCTTACTATAAGCTGGAAGCGAAGAAGGTTTATGCGTATACCAATATCAGCAGCAAAAAGGCTTATCAGAACGAAGAGGATTTAAAAAATACCGCAGTTAATATTGTTAACTATTACACAGCAGAGGATATGGAGCAGATTTTAGGCGAAAAATTCTCTACGGCTTATTTTGATGCGGAATATGAGAAGCTGGCACTTTTGGAGCGCTCCCAGCTTAATCCGAAAACCGTGCCTGCGCCGCTGCTGGAGCTTGATAAATATGCCGAGCATGACAGTAACGGCAATCTGACGATTCAGAGCAAGGTGCTTAAAGAAAAGCTGGAAAAGCTTACGCCTCTTATTAAGACAGGAAAAATTGCCGGCAAAAAGGCAATTACTATTTCCTACCTATATAAACAGGGTGATGTGCTGGTTAAAATTGATACCAGCCTTGTTTCTGCCAACGACAGACTTTATCTGCTGTCGACAGTAAACACAGACCAGGATCTTTACGCACCCAAGAAGGACGAAAAATCTGCTGATGCCGATGCAGATATCGACGAAACAGACACTGATGAAGAAAACGAAGAAGCGAAGACCGAGCCCAAATCTGCTGCTTCCGTAAAGGAAGAAATGGAAAAGGCTCTGGAGGTTGAGAACGTTTTTGTTCGCGATGTACCTGCCGAAACCATGCAGCGCTTTGATAAAGCACATACTGATTTGCTGAAGGGCTTTAAGGCTTTTGCTCCGACAAGCACGCCGAAGGCTATCAGCTTTACTGATGCTGCTGCCGGTAAAAGTGTGCAGCTGCCGGATGACTGGTTCTACGGCCAGCTGAACCTGCGATATAAGGATAAAGGCACCTTTTATCTGACTACGGCTTCTTCCATGAAGCAAATGCAGGACGTTGCCGCAAATACGGATTATGACAATATCTATTCTGTATTTGCTATTCCGGCGTCTGATCCTGAATACCAGCAAAAATTCATGGATCTTTACACCAGCGGCATGCGCAATGTTCTGGAGCATTGGAATCATCTTCTTGTTACCGTCAGCGTAGATAATATTAATGACGCTGAGGCTAAAGAGCTTTTAGCAACGCCTGTTGCCAACAAGCTTGCTGTGGAAAGCTTTATTAATGATGGTCTGCAGCGACTGAAGGGCTTTGGCAACGATTACTTTGCTTTGAATGATTATAAGACAAATTTTGACTTCACCCAGGAAAAAGCTCTTATCGGCATCAATGCTGATACCCAATTGCTGAAGGATTTTGCTTATAACAACAAAATTTTGCTGAGCTGCAACCAAAAAGCTGCTACAGCAATGCTTTTTATCAAAAAAACCGACGTTGAAACGGAAAAAAGCCTTGAACAGCAAGTAAACGAATGGCACTTTTAATTACACAGGTGGAATGAATTGCAGTGCATAAAAATCTCACGTCTGGGAAAAGGAAAATTTAACATAATATACATTATCGGACGTAAAATATTATTTTACAGTCTTTGCGGTAAAAAGGCAGCATTATAGACATGTTTATTTTCCAACTGAGGAAAATGCTGAAAAAAGCGTCAGACAATGAGAATTCTTCGCTTTTTGCTCACCCCCCCGGAGGTTTTGAGAAGTTTTTAGCATTTTTTATGTTAAATTAGCCACCGTGCGCACTGCTGTTTGACGAAATTACTTTTATCTGTTATAATTTGTATAAGGTTAACTATAAACACATGATTGGAGGGTCTAAAATGGGAAGAAGAAAAGCACTCCCGCCGGACTTTGATGGCAACTATACCGAAGATATGTTGTCTGAACGCCAACGTAACATTTTGAAATTCGTCCGTACTTTTATTAATCATAAGGGCTATCCGCCTGCTGTACGCGAAATCGGTGCAGCAGTAGGTTTATCCTCCAGTGCCAGCGTGCATAATCATCTGAAGAAGCTGCAGGAGTATGGCTTCATTCAGCGTGATGCTGCTAAGCCGCGTGCTCTGGAGCTGATGAGCGAAAGCGATGCCTGGAGAAACAAGCTCCTTGTTCCGGTACCGCTGGTTGGCAAGGTTACTGCAGGTGTTCCGATTCTTGCTGTCGAGAATATCGAAGAGACCTATCCTATTCCTCGTGATCTGATTGGCTGCGACGATGATGTTTTCATGCTTTCCGTATGCGGTGATAGCATGATTAACGCAGGTATTCTGGATCATGACTACATTATTGCACGTAAGCAGAATTTTGCTAATAACGGCGATATTGTTGTTGCCCTGATTGACGGCGAGGAAACCACCGTTAAGCGTTACTTCCGCGAGCTGCGCAGTGTGCGCCTGCAGCCGGAAAACGATAAGTACGAGCCTATTGTAGGTTCTGACAACATTAAGGTGCTTGGTAAGGTTATTTCTGTATTCCGTATGCTCTAATTAACCTGACTGTAAAATGCATGTAAAATGATGTCACTTTAGCGTCAAGTACAAAAAACAGCTCTTTACAGAGCTGTTTTTTTGTTATATATTATAGTTATGAATGTGTGTAAACGATTTTTACAAGGAGATGACGCATATGTTACATCCATCTACTGATATTATCATGAACGCCCAGCAATTCTTTGCTGCGGACCAGAGCGAAGCTAATCTGGTGAAGCTGCTGCATGCAGTCAGCGTAATGCTGCAGGAAGGTGCAGAGGTGCTCATTCCTACTGCTGCAGATGCGCCGGAGGGCCAGCTGCTGCTGCAGACGCAGACTACGGACAGCGGCCTGGAATACATGACGGCTTACAGCAGCAAAGAGGCCTACGAGCAGGGCAAACCCTGCAACGTTATCAGTCGTCCGCTGGTCAATTACTTTGAAGCTATCCTCAAAATGGATGGCATTGCGGGTATTATCTTTAACCCTGCTTCCCCTGCTCCCTTCAATATTCAAAACCGGATGATCAAGGAGCTATTGGCTGATGCCAAGAAGAACAAGCAGCAGAACGCTATTTCTGTTTGGCGCGGTGATATTACTACGCTGGACTGCGACGCAATTGTCAATGCTGCCAACAGTACGCTTTTAGGCGGTGGTGGCGTTGATGGTGCTATCCACCGCGCTGCAGGACCGCAGCTTCTGGAGGAATGCAAAACCTTAGGCGGCTGCACAACCGGTGCGGCAAAGATTACCTATGGCTATAACCTGCCTGCAAGCTACATTATTCATACCGTAGGCCCTATTTATAACGGTAAGGTTGAACAAAGACTGGAGCTGGCCGACTGCTACAAGAACAGCCTGGACCTGGCGCGCAAGCATCATCTGCACAGCATTGCTTTCCCGGCGATTTCTACCGGTGCTTATGCTTATCCTGTGGACGAGGCTGCCCGTATCGCTCTTTTGACCTGCACTGAATGGATTAATGCCAACGCTGATTATGGCATGAGCGTTGTGCTTACCTGCTTCAACAGCGGCGTTTATAACGCTTATCAGGAGCTTGTTAAAAAGGCGCAGAACGGCGAGTTAGATTAACCTTATAGCACTTTTATGTACGACAAAACCCGTGACTCCCTTCGGACGTCACGGGTTTTTATTAAACTTAGCGTAAATTTACTAGCGTACAGATTTACGCATTGATGATATTGTTGAACAAAGATTTATTAGCTTCAATAGGCTGCTTGCCGCCGACTACGCAGATCAGGCCGTCGCTGAGCATATCCTCTACTACCTTAGCCAATGCCTGCAGGTCTTTATTGCTTACATTGAGGATTTCGCTGCGGATGCGCTGGCGCAGCTCAACGGGAACGTGCTTCAGATATTGCGCGGTTGCCTTGTCAAGACGCATGCTGTTGGTCAAGGGCTTATCCATCGTGCTGATGGTACCGATAACGTACTTGTTCAGCTCGCGTTCGGGGAATTCTTCGTTTCTCAGCCATTCTGCCAGACCTTGGTAAGCCTCCAGGGTTTTCGGCAGCTGCGGGTCGCGGTAGGATGCAAACACGCCTACGCCGTTCAGCTCAAAGCGTGCGGTAACACCGTAAGCGCCGCCCTGAATACGGATTTTGGTCCAGAGATATTCATAGCTCAGAATGGTTTCCAGTACAGCCATCGCGCCCACGTATTTGTGACCGTGCTTAGCAAAGTTGCCGCCTGCAGCAACGTATTGTACCTTACCTGCGGTAGCAATAGCCTCGTTAACGGTGCCTACGGGCAGAACCTCAGCCTTCTCCCCTGCTTCTGCCTCAGACAGCTTGCTGATGAAATCAAGGCACTGTTGTCTTACTGTTGCCTGCTCTTTTACGTCACAGCTGTAGCTGAGCAGGAAACGGTTCTTCTGGAAGAAGCGTTTGATTAACAGGCGCAACTGCTCCAGTACCTGCGGTGCCAGCTCGTCGAAGTTATCGGTCAGCTTTTTGAGGAACTGGTAATAGCTGAATTCATCCTGCTCGTTGACGCGTGCGCCGGCAGAGCAATAGGAGAACAGTCTGGTGATAGCAACGGTCTGACCGCGGTTGAAGAAATTGTCATCCCAATCGGTTTTCAGCTCGGATACCAGCTCGCGGAAGCGCTCCAGGTCGTCCATCTTGCTTTCCAAAGCAATGGCCTGCAGGATATCCAGCATTTTCGGCAGGTTATCTGTGAGGCATTTGCCTTTGGCAGAGAAGTAAATTTTATAATCATCCGTAGATTCTGCTTCGGTGAAGGCGCGTACAGCGAACGCAATGCCACCGGTATACATGATGGCGTTGGTTGCCAGCTCCTGATAGCTGTAGCGCTCGGTGTTGAACTTGCCCATGATATCTGTGAGCAGATAGCACAGAGGCAGCTTTTCGGCTTCCATATCGGTAATATCAAAATAGAAGCTGGTATAAGCGATTTTATTGGTGTTGCGCGGAAGATACAGCAAATGGCTTGCGCCCAGCTCTTCCTCCTGCGTTTCAATCTTCTCTACCTCCTGCCTGATGTCGCTGCGCTTCAGTACAGGGATGGTTGCGCGTGCTTCCTCACTGTCGGGAGTAGCCTGCAGACGGTGCAGCTCGGCGCATTCGTCGATATGCTGCTGCAGCTCCTCCTGGCTCATCTGTGCCTTGATAGCGCTCATCTTGGCAGCAGCGGCCTCCTGGTCTGCCTCCTCTTTGCCGGGCTGCGGCAGCAGGGTTACCAGCACCTTATGGGTGTTGTCCAACAGATAGTTTTCAATAATGCTTTCGTAATAGTTGGTTTTCAGGCCCTCGCGCAGAGCTGCCAGATATTTGTTGTAACAGAGGCCCTCAATCGGATTGCCGTCATACAGCCAGTTATCCATAACGCCGATGCCCAGAATCAGTCCTTTTGGATAGCCGCCGAAATCTGCTTCACGCAGCTTGAATTCCATGGAGTTGATGTTGGCCTCCAGCAGCTTTTTATCAATGCCGTTGATAGTAATGTCCTGCAGTGTTTTATAAATAACGCTAATAAATTTATCACGCAGCTCCTTCTCACTGCCGCTGGCACGGATAGAAAATACCGGCTGATACATACTGGAGGTATAGCTGCCGTTGATAATCTGGCCTACGCCTGCATCCATCAGTGCACGGCGCAGTGCGGAGGATTCGCTGTCCAGCAATGTGCTTTTCAGCAGGCTCAGAGCCATGCTGGTCTGCAGGTCGGTTGCCTTGCCGGTTACGATGGAAAGCTCGTGATATGTTTTCGCGGTACAGTCCTCCTCTGCCCCAACTGGATAAAAGGCTTCAATATCCGCAGTACGCAGCAAGGGCTGCTGCTCTGCGATGGCGGAATCAACAGTACCGGTTTTCTCAAAGCTGCTCAGATATTCGCTGTCGAGATATTCCAGAGTAGCGTCGATATCCATATCGCCGTATAAATAGATATAGCTGTTTTCCGGGCTGTAATAGGTTTTGTGGAACTGCTCGAATTTTTCCTGAGTTAGCTGCGGAATAGCGTCCGGATAGCCGCCGGATTCAAAGCGGTAGCAGTTGTCGGGGAACAGAGCCTTCATTGCTTCGTTTTCCAGATATGCGTCTGGAGAAGAATACACGCCCTTCATTTCGTTATAAACAACGCCGTTGTAGCTCAGCTCGCCGTCGAGGCTGTCCAGATTATAATGCCAGCCCTCCTGACGCAGGGTGTATTTGTTCTGGTAGAAGGAAGGATAGAACACAGCGTCCAGATAGACGTCCATCAGGTTATGGAAGTCCTTATCGTTGCGGCTGGCAACGGGATACATGGTCTTATCCGGGAAGGTCATTGCGTTCAAAAAGGTGTTCAGAGAACCCTTGACCAAATCCACGAAGGGCTCCTTTAAGGGATATTTGCGGGAGCCGCAGAGAGAGGAATGCTCCAGAATATGTGCCACACCTGTATCATCTGCAGGCGGAGTTCTGAAGGAAATAGAAAAAACCTTGTTATCGTCATCGTTAGCAAGGTACAAAAGGCGTGCGCCGCTCTTGATATGCTCCATGATATATGCCTGGGAGCTGATTTCATCTACAAATTGTGCTTGTAAAACCTTAAAGCCGTGGTATACGGCATTTATTGCTAAAGTCATTGTTGCCTCCTAAAAATTTACACTATGGTATTTATTATAGCATATTTGCATATCTATTGTCTGAATTTCTTGTAAAAACAGTTACCTGTTGCTAAAAAAGATTATCTCCTTGCCAAAAGCGCTGTTCTTGCCTATAATAATTAGTAGAATAGTCAGAATCTGGAGGGAGTATTCATGGAAGAAGCACGTTTTACACTGCGTATTCATCCTATTATTATGAATAAGATGAAGCATTTGGCAAAGATAAATGGCCGTTCGGTCAATAAGGAAATCGAACAGATTTTGAAATGGGTTATTGATGATTATGAGCGCCAATACGGCAAAATTGAGCTGACCAAGGCGGAAATGCCGGGCTTCAGCACAGGCGCAACGGTTAAGGAAGCGCCGGAGCAGCCTATGGAAATGCTCTTCGGTTTGGATAATAAAAGCAAAAAATAATATGTAGGCTCCCCTGCCCTACGCTATACAAATAATTAAGGCACTACTGCGCTCACAGTAGTGCCTTTAGTGTTTATGCTTATTTTGCTATTGCGTGCTCCTTTAGCTCCAGCTTTTGCTTTTCTTCTACCTCTTTGATGCGACAGCTGGCGAAAATAGAACCGGAAACGTTATGCCATACGCTGAAGATAGCGCCCGGAAGCGTGGCCAGCGGATTAGCGGCGAAGTTTGCGGTCGCCAGAGCAAGCGCCAAACCGCTGTTTTGCATTGCAACTTCGATAGCAATAGAAGTTTCCTTAGCGTAGGATACCTTCATCAGACGCGCCATGCCCAGGCCCAGTGCCATACCGATGCCGTTGTGCAGGACAACTGCCAGCATTACGATCAGACCGCAGCTCATCAGCTTAGCAGCGTTGACAGCAACGATACCATCGATAATGGTTACAATCGCTACAACAGAAACCAGCGGCAGAATACCGCCCAGCTTGACGATGGTTTCGTGGAAAAGGCTGTTTAAGATGATACCTGCAAGCACAGGCAACAGCACAATTTTCACTACGGAAAGCACCATAGCCATAAAGCTTACCTCAACCCAGGAGCCTGCCAGCATGTACACCAGCACAGGTGTTACCAACGGTGCAATCAGAGTCGAAGTGATGGTCATGCCCACGGATAAGGGAACGTCACCCTTAGCGATGTAGGCAATAACGTTGCTGGCAGTACCGCCGGGGCAGCAGCCTACGAGGATAACGCCCAGAGCGATATCAGTATCAAGATTCATCACTACAGCCAACAGATAGGCTGCCAAGGGCATAATGGTATATTGCAGGATACAGCCGGAAATAACTTCCTTAGGTCGGGAAAAGACGATTTGGAAGTCCTCGCGCTTGATGGTCAGGCCCATGCCGAACATTGCCGTGCCCAGGAAGAGAGCGGTATACTGCGGAATCCACATGAATTCCTGCGGATGGGTAAAGGCAACCGCAGAGGTGATTAAAATCACGACGGCGATATACTTGGATAAGAATCCGCTTACCTTGCCAATGATGTTTAAAACGCTGTTTTGCTCGTTCATATTAAATTTTCCTCCTTACATGTATGCTGCCATAGGGCAGTCACGCTGTTAATTGCCTCGAGCAGAAGCAATTACATGGGTATTGTACCACAAAAAGGAGGAAAAATCCATGCCCGGGCGAAGTGTTTTTCAGAC
>JABLTM010032677.1_pt1 | contig 12548 bp, 11 predicted proteins | sample 7160121 | NCBI WGS metagenome assembly JABLTM01 (sample SAMN14651224, study PRJNA627086) | human gut metagenome | isolation source: feces | host: Homo sapiens
CAACAAAGTTCATCCAATTACCTTATCCATGTCATAATACTTGTAATTTCCAAGTCTTCCTCCAAAAATAACATTCTTTTCTTGTTCTGCCAGTTCTTGATATTTAGCAAATAATTTGTTGTTTTTTTCATCATTTACTGGGTAATATGCTTCATCGCCTTTTTTCCAGTCTTGTGGATATTCTTTTGTTACTACAGTTCCTTTACATTTATTAAATTCAAAATGTTTATGCTCTATTATTCTTGTATATTTTTGATCATGACTTGTATAATTTACAACTGCATTTCCTTGATAATTGTCAATGTCATCATAAATTTCATTTTCAAATTTTAAAGAACGCCATTCTAAATTTCCAAATTTATAATCATAGAATTCATCCATCATTCCTGTATATAATATAGTTTCTGCCATTTCATTATATTTATCTTTATTTTTCAAATAGTCTACACCCAGTTCAATGTCAGCATCAGCAAGCATTTTTTCAATTATTACATTATAGCCACCAATTGGAATCCCTTGATATCTATCATTAAAGTAATTATTGTCATATGTAAATCTCACTGGCAATCTTTTTATAATAAATGCTGGTAATTCCTTACAATCTTTTCCCCATTGCTTTTCTGTATATTCTTTTATTAGCTTTAAATATATGTCTTTTCCGATTAATGATATTGCTTGTTCTTCTAAATTTTTTGGTTCTGCTATATTATATTGTGCTTTTTGCTCTTCTATTTTTTCTTGTGCTTCTTTTGGTGTTACAACTCCCCATAGTTTTGAAAATGTATTCATGTTAAAAGGTAAATTATAAATTTCTCCTTTATAATTTGCTATTGGAGAATTTACATAGTTGTTGAATTCTACAAATTGATTTACATATTCCCATATTTCTTTATCACTTGTATGGAATATATGTGCACCATATTTATGTACATTTATTCCATTTATATTTTCACAATATATATTTCCACCTATATGATTTCTTCTATCTATAACTAAACATTTTTTACCTTTTTTGCTTGCTTCATAAGCAAATACAGCTCCATATAATCCAGCACCAACTATTAAATAATCATATTTTTTCATATCTATACCTCTTTTACCATTTTATATCTATTTTTAGTTTGTTTATCATAAAATTATATAATGCTAAAAATATTCTGAACAATCCAGATTTGTATATTTTTCTCATTATTGCAACTTTTGTGTTAAATTTGTGTTTCATGCAATATGATAATTTTAAATATTCTGATGTCCTCCAACTTGAAAAATTAGTGTCTAAATATTCTTTGTTTTTCTTTAATTCTTCTTTGAAATTACTTGTCTTGTCTGCTGAAATTCTAAACATTAGTGAAATTCCAAAATGTAAGAATGCCATTGCATCTAAAACAGGTAATAATCTTTTTCCAGCCTCTTCGCTTTCATATATTTTCTTAACATCTAGCATTGCTTTCTCTGTTGATTCTAATTGTTCTTTTTTTATTGTTGCCATTATTGAGTCTGATCTTACCATATAATAATATAAACTGTCACCTATAAAAGATATTTTATTTGTATTTAAATATGCCATCAATAAAAACATCATATCATCAAATATTCTTGGTGGATTTGGCAAATTGTGCATATTTTTTAAAACTTCTGCTTTATATAATTTATTCCATAATGCTGTATTTATAGATAATATGTCTTCAGGATTTTTTTTCATATCTATTACTTTGCCAGCAAACTGTGTCATTTCTGTAGAATATACATGTCCAGTATCTACATCTACTCTGTCAAATCCACATACTGATATATCAGCATCTGATTCTTTAGCAGCATTATATAATTTTTCAGCATAATCTGTTGATATGTAATCATCTGAATCTGTGAATCCTATATATTCTCCTTTTGCTATTGCAATTCCATCAAAGCGGCCTTTCCAAACCCCTTCATTTTGTTTATCTATTATTACAATATTTTTATTTGGATATTTTTCTTTATACTCTTTTAATATATTTAAACAGTTATCTGGTGAGCCATCATTTATACATATAATTTCAACACCATCTAATGTCTGATTTACTAATGAATCCATACTTCTATTTAAATATTTTTCTACTTTATAAACTGGTACAATTATACTTACTTTAATTTTTTCTTCCATAACTAGTTCTCCTTTTTCTTTTCATATTCTTCTAATGCTATATAATGATCTAAGTTTTTCACTTTTTCATTTAACATTGCTATTTTTAGGTTGCTCATAAAATTTTCTACTAATAAAAAACCTATTATTGCGAAAAATACGAAATTTACAGGTGCCATAAATCCTAATTTTATTGAAATCCATTCTACTGCATTAGAAAATACACTCATTAGTATTAACAAAAAACTTCCAATAATCCATATTATTGAATCAGCAACTCTCATTTTACATTGTTTAACTTTCTTTATACATAATACGAAAGAAAGTAATGAGCAAATAATCAATCCTACTCTTAATATTATTGACATTTTATTTTCCTCCCTTTTTTGTAAATGCTCTTATAAATACAATTGAAAACATCATACTTAACATATATTCTATTGATTTAAAAGTATTTAAATAGCTTTCTCCAAATTCTCTTTCTTTCATCTCAACTTGAACCTCTTGAACATTTAATCCTTTTTTTATCATGTAAACTATTGTATCTGGCTCAGGAGTTAAACTACTATTTGTTATGAATTCTTTTATTGCTTTTTTATTATATGCCCTCATTCCTGATGTTGGATCTGTTATTCTTTTTCCCGTTACCAATTTTATTGCAAATTGAATTATATTACTTCCTAACATTCTCATTGAATGTGGCTTTTTTTCTTTTTCAAATCTTGACCCAATTGCTATATCACAATTTTCTTTTTCTATTTTTTCAACTAAATCTTTTAAATACTTTGCTTGATGTTGTCCATCTCCATCAAATTGTATAGCAATATCATAATTATTTTCATACGCATATTTCATTCCAATTTGAATTCCACTTGTTAGTCCATAATTTACTGGTAATGAAATCATATTAAATTCATTTTTTTCACATACTTTTTTTGTATTATCTTTTGAACAATCATTTACTACAACATAATCATATTCTGTATTATTTTTTACATCATTTACAGTTTTTTCAATGTTTAGCTCTTCATTATATGCTGGTATTATTATTAATACTTTCACTTTTAGTTCTCCTTATTTTTTATATTTTCTATTTGAGTATATCTTAATAATTCTAATTCATATTTTTCTCTATTTTGCTTTACTACTGTATCTAATATCACTCCACATTGTGCTATTATTAATGCAAATGTCATTATTCCTGTTGCTAAAATAGCAGATGGTACTTTTGTTATAAAGCCTGTCCTAAAGAATTCTGCAATTACTGGCACTCCAACAAGTAACCCTATTACAACAAATATTAATGAAATGATCCAGAAAAATTGACGTGGTTTAAAATCTTTAAACATTTTTATAATAGTTTTTAATACTTTTATTCCATCACTTACTGTATTTAATTTTGAAGAACTTCCTTCTGGTCTATCTCTATATACTATTGGAATTTCTTTTATTATAAATTTTTTATCAAGTGCATGTAAAGACATTTCTGTCTCTATTTCAAACTTTGGACTCATTACTGGCATTGTTTTTACAAATAATTTATTAAATACTCTATAACCTGTCATTATATCTCTTAAGTCTGTTTTAAATGCAATGTTTATTGATTTTTTTACTAGGTTATTTCCAAATTCATGAAAATGTCTTTTATTTTCTTTTTGATATGTACCATTTGTTAATCTATCGCCTATTACCATATCAGCTTCTCCATCAACAACTGGTTTTATTAATTTATGTACTTCTTCAGCTGGATATGTATCATCTCCGTCTACCATTACATAAATGTCTGCTTCTATATCTCTAAACATGCTTCTTACAACATTACCTTTTCCTTGCCTGTATTCATGTTTTACTATTGCTCCATTTCTTTTAGCAATTTCTGCTGTTTTATCTTTTGAATTATTATCATATACGTAAATATCTGCATCTGGTAATTCTTTTTTAAAGTCTTTTATAACTTTTTCTATTGTAATTTCTTCATTATAACATGGTATTAATACAGCTGTTTTCATTATTTATCTCCTTTTTTTATATATTTTTTTAAATCAGATATTTGAATACATTCCCCCATAGCACTTAAAATTGCAAAAATTGTCATTGCTTGAATTTTATTTGTAAACCAACTATGTATTGATGAATGTCCTGCGAATGTAATATACCATACATATGGCACTATTGCAATACAAATTAATGTAATTATTACACTACAATCTTTAATTTTCTTTTTAGTTAATACAAATAATATTGCCCAAATTATAAAAATAATTGTTAATAATTCTTTTGCAGTTGGAATAAAGAAAAAGTCAAAATTTTGCTTTAAAACATCTATTCTCTTTACTGGATATTCCTCATTTCCATTTACTCTAAATAATATTTGATTTATTGCTAATGAAATAGCATCTTTATGTAATATAATAGAAGCTATTACCCATTTGGTAAAAAACAATAATCCATATCCAATTGTCCACATTATTCCTAATTTTACGCTAAGCAAAATTTGATCTAATAATTTAGTTTTTCTTCTATTTTCTAATAGTATAGTTAAAACTATTGGCAACCCTAATGTTATTAATGGATAAGTTAATAAATCAAAATATGTTGCAAGTGCCCCAGTAATAAAAAATATTACTGGGATAAATTTTGGTTTTTCATATTTATAAGTAACTAATATTGCTATCATTGATATAAGAGTTACAATAAATATGAAACTATATTGTAATGACATTGGAATTAGTATTACATACATCATACATATTGTTATAATAAATGCAATAACTGTTTTTAACCCTAATTGCTTGCTTATTAAATATATTGTTATTCCTAATAATAAAAATATCACAAACATAAATATGTATCTTATTTCTACATAATTATATCTCATCAATAATGGTCTAAGTACAACTTGAGAACCATGCCAATACCTAGAATATTCACTATTATTATATTGACTATCTGTCAAATTATTTTCTAAAGAAGATATCCCTCCTTTAGTTTCGTCTTCATAATAAGAATTTTCCATAGCTCTTACTAATGTTCTCTGATCTTCTCCCATACCCTTATTCATAGCAATGTTAAGCATTAAAGCATCTGTGTGATTATCCATCATCGCTCCTGCGTGTCCTAAAAAAAATGGTGTATATCCTGTTCCTTCAACTTTTAACTGTCCCACAGATTCTTTTATATTTTCTCTTATTGTACTATTAGGCAATAAATAACTTCCTATTATAAGCGCTGTAAAAAAAATTGTAATTCCCACATATATCAAAATATATGTTAATATCTTTTTTGATATTTTCTTTATTTTTTCATTCACCATTACATTCTCCTTAATAATTAATTAAATATATATATTGGCTATTTTCATCATTACTGTACTTACTTTCTAAATTAAATTCGTCAATTATTTCATCACTACATTTTTGACTACTATAATAATATTTTATTCCTAACTTCTTAAAATCTTCATAGGTTAATGTTGCTAAGTATGAATCAGGAGCTAACAAAGAGAATGATGTTTCTTTTCCTAACGCTATATGTATATGTGCAAATCTATTATAAACTTCGTCATATTTTCCTTCTGGATCTAATTCTTTTAACCATTCGAAATTTGGATACATATGTACTCCATTTAGTGTTTTTACCCCATTTGCAACTAAATATTGTCCAGTTATATTGCTATTTCCTGCCCATAAAGCATTTTCATCACTTGATTTTATTTCTTGTATTTCTTTAGAAATTTGTGTATTCTTTATTGGAGAAAGTCCAATACATATTGGATTGATAGTTGCACCTGCAATTATAGCAATTATACACATACTATAACACCATGCTTTTTTATTTCCTGTTATCATAAAATATGTTATAGCAAATATTACAATACTCCATATTTCTATTTTAACAAAATTAAAATATTGTGCATAACTTGAATGTTTTATTAAAATATATGATACTATAACAACTAACATAGAGATTATAATTGATTGAGCTTTTGTAAATATTTTTTTTGCATCTGTTTGTTTAATTATTGCCAATGTTAAGATTGTTCCAATCATACCAACTACTACATGTAGTCTTGGACTTGGTACCATAGACATTAGTGTTAATTTTGCAAATAATTCTCCAAATCCTATAAATTCCCATAATAAAAATATTGTATAAAGAACTGTAAGACTTATTATTAATTTTACTCCTGGTTCATTCTTTTTTTCCTTTATATTTTTTATATTATAAATTAGTAATATTATTAATGCTATAAATGGATATATGTAACTACTTTCTTCACATGGATTTGCTATACTTTTACTATATGGGAAAAATATATTTGCAAAATATGAAATAAATCTATCTATCTTAAAGTCTCCACCAACTGATACTCTATTACCTGGATATACTGTACTCATCATTATTACAATATCATTCCAACATACTAGTATATATCTTGCCATTATTCCAGCAATGCCTAAAATAGTTATAGCCATTATTATTATATCTGTTTTTGTAAGTTTTTTTACATTTGGAATAAAATCATTTAACATTACAACTAACATAAAAAATGCAAATGGTACTTGGAATGCTGGATATAATACAAATGCAAATGATGTTATCGAAATTAATAATCCAACTGCTAATCCTATCTTTCTTTTAATATTCCATTCTAAATTGTTCATATAGTAACTAAACAGTACTATTGTTGCCATTCCAAATATATATCCATCAGCTATTGCTGAACTTAGCCACCACATTATAGCAGGTGCTAATGCTAATACTATTCCTCCTGTTAATGTAAGCAAATTGTCTTTTTTAGTTATTTTCATTGCAAATTCAATAGATACTAGTACTAATAAAATTATTTTTAACATCCAATAAAATGAAAATCCAAATTCTTCTCCAAACAATATAAATCCCCACATTAATGGTTTTCCTATTGAAACAATATCTATTACTGGAGTTATCATCATTAACGTATTTAAGTTTCCTTGCCCAATATTTTCATTATATATCTTATAAGCATCTGGTCCTTGCATTGTTCCCAACATAAGCGCTGATTGAGTTAGCCATTCATCAGATCTTATTCCTTTAGCAACACCTAATATAGTATTTTTACTATCAGGCTCATTTACATATGAACTCCACATGCTTATTGAAGATAAATTTACTCTTAGCAAGACTGTAGCAACTAGCACAATCCCTGCTATTCTGTATCTATATTTTATTATAAATTCTGCTATTTTATTTAATTGTTTATCATATTTTTTTAATAATATATATATTCCAATTAATATATATATTCCATAGATAAGACCAATTCTAAGTAATGCAACTTTATTAATTTCTATTTTTCCAAATATCAATATTTCTATTAAGAAAGGTAACATTATTGCTAATATCGCAATCGTTATTTTATTTTTTAATATAGCTTTTAGTTTTTCTTTTATCATTTGGTTATTATCTCCTATTATTCTTCAATTTTTCTTATATCATAATTACAAGAATTTAAACTAAAATTCTTATTATAATATGGATCTCCATTTTCATATATTTCTTTCCATTTATTTTGGAACTTTGTAATTTCTGCTTCAAATCTAGCAACTTTCTCTGGAGTATCTTCATATCCCCTAGTTTTTGATTCATAATGAATTACATTTACAAATGGATCATATACTATAAGCTTTCCTGTTTTTCTAATCTTCAAGCAGAAATCCAAGTCATTAAATGCAACTGGCATATCTTCATCCATATATCCAACTTCTTCATATACACTTCTTTTTGCCATCATACAAGCAGCTGTTACTGCACTAAAATCTTGTATTGTACTTTCTCTTGCAAAATATCCATGTAAATGTCTTGGTAGGCCTCTAAATAAGTGTGTTGCAACTCTATCAACTCCAAATACAATTCCTGCATGTTGAATTGTTCCGTCTGGATAAAATAGTTTTACACCTACTGCTCCAACATCATCTCTTGATGCAAAACCTAACATATCTTCTAACCAGTCTTCTGTTTCTATTTCTGTATCATTATTTAATTGTACTATAAATTCTCCATCTGAATTTTTTACTCCATAATTAATTATTTTTGAATAATTAAATCCTTCTTCTGGATATTTTAATACTTTTATTTTTTCATTTTTTTCTAATTCTTTGTAATATTCAAATATTTCTTCTGTTGTACTATTATTTTCTACTATAACAATTTCATAATTTTTATATGTTGATTTTTCTAATATAGAGTCAACACATGTTTTTAATGTTTCTTTTTCATCTTTATTTGGTATTATTATAGATACTTTTGGTGTTCCTTCAAATTGATATCTTATTCTATATGTACCTAAACTTGCACCATGTTCAACAGTTCCTTTTAGTCCTACTCTTTCTAAGTGATCTTGGATCGCTGGAATTCCTGCTTCAAAAGCATATGGCTTTGCTTGTGTATCAGCTTGTGCTGTTGAATTTGGGTGAACTCTCCAATGGTATAATACCTTTGGTATATGAATAATATTTTTTGTATTTTCTGCAACTCTTAAGATTATATCAAAATCTTGTGCTCCATCATATTTACTTCTTTCTCCTCCAAGTTTGTCCATCAATTCTTTTTTGAACACACTAAAATGACAAATATAATTATTTGCTCTTAAAAAGTCTAATGAGAAATCTGGTTTAAAATGTGGATTAAATCTTGGTTGATCTAGTGTTGTAATTTTGTCTTCATCTGTATATATAAATTCTACTTCTGGATGTTCATTAATACATTTTACAACTTCATATAATGAAAATACTGGCAATAAATCATCATGGTCAAATAAAGCAATAAAATCTCCAGTTGCCATTTTGATACATTCATTAGTATTTCCTGCAATTCCTTTATTTTCTCCTATAAACTTATATTTAATTCTTTCATCTTGTTCATATAATTTTTTTAAGCTTTTGTCTTGTTCAGGGCTTCCATCTGCCAAACATAATTCCCAATTTGTGTATGTTTGATTTATTAAGCATTCTACTAGTTCTTTAAAGAAATTATATGGTGTATTGTACATTGGAACTAATATACTAATTTTGGGTTGTATTTTAAATACCTCTTTTCTTTGTTCTTCAATTTCCTTTTTAGTTGGCTCTACATGTTCTAACCATTTTTGGTAATCAATATTTCTATCCATATATTGATTATTTCCAACTACTATTTGTTTAATTGTTTTTACAGTATTTTTTACTCCTTCTGTTTTTATTAGGTGAAATACTTTTTTCATGTTAGTAGGTTTAAAACCTTTTATAACATGTGCCATACCTCTTAATATTTTTCGTGTTTTAGTTCCTTCTGGAAATATTTTATCTCTTATTCTCATTTTTCTGCTCCTTTTTTACCTCTTATTTTTCTTAATGGTTTTGTTATTTTCCAAGATGTTGAATTTTCCATCAAACGAATCTTATTTTCCTTTTCATGTAATAGTTGTACTGTTGCTTCCATATTATCCTCTAGGAATTTTATTCTAGCATCCTTTTCATTTAATAATTTTTGACAATCTTGTGTTATTATCTCTTTATCATTTTGTAATTTTTTTATTTCTTCACAACTTGAATTTAAATCACTCAAAATCTTATCTACATTATTTACTTGCGTATGAATTTTCCATGCAGTTTCATTTCTAGTTTTTTCTTGTAATTTATTATCTAAAATTTGAAATAAACTTATATTTTTATCAGTTATATTAAATTCATTTAATAATTTCTTTAAATTTAGATGTTTTGTAACTTCTGGATTATATGCAATTGTTCTATATACAAGAAATTCTATTGGAATATTCTCTTCAATCCACTCTTGGTCATAAAAGAAATATTTATTATCAATAAAAAATATATTTTGTAAAATCATATCCCAAAATCCGTATTTTATAAATGCCAAATTATTTATATCTTCTTTTTCATACTCTATTTTATATTTGTCAAATACATTTTTATCTGCTTCTATAACTTCTAATTTTTGTTGTAATTCAAGATATAAATTTTTCATTATTGTTTTTACTTCTTCTACATTACCTTGTTTTAATTTTTCTATTAAAATTTTTTCTAGTGTTTTTGAGTCTTTTTGATAAGCACTTATTACTGTTGAATTTTCATATCTATCTAAAGTATTTATATCGCATTTTTTTAAAATATCAATATTTTTTTCTATCATTTTTATATGCGCAATAGATTTTTCGTTTAAATTTTGTTTATATACATAATCGCCTTTGATAATTGTTTTTATTCTATATTCTTCTTTTCTCATATTTGAAAATGAAACAAACTCAATATTATTGTCTTCAAATTCATTTTTACTGCATTCTATAAAATACGAATTTGCAAATATTTTAAATAAATTAGTATCCTGTTTTAAAATGTTTTTATATATTTGATTTTCTTTATTTAATTCTATATTATCTGCTTCATTAAAAACAATATTTCTTGATATTGTTTCCTCATCAGGTAAATGTTTATCTGTAAAAATAACATTAGTCATTTGAAAATCAGGCATAGGATAATATATTTTTTTATGTTTTAATCCTACATTATCTAGTAATTCCTCTATTTCTTTTTTATTAAATAAGTCTTCATTTTCTAAATCTTTTATGCAAACATTTCTTATTGCTAGACGATTATTCATTAAAATTAGGATTTTTCCATTTTTATTTAAACTGTTTACTACCTCTTTTAATTTATTTACATCTTTTTTGCAAAAATTCTTTAATATTATATATTGCACATTCTCTTCCATTGGGTACCAACTTATTATATTATCTTTAAGTTGTTCTTTTAGCAATGCTAATTCTTTATTATATTCCAATAGTGACTCACTCCTTCTAATCCTTTGATTGTGGTGATTCTATTTTTTTAAATTTAACTTTAGGTTCCATATCAAAACAACCTACCATTTTCTTTTGCGAAGTTACTTCAAATATTAATGCATCATAGTTTCTATTCATAATTATCAATTCTCCATTTTCATCAAATCTATTGCAACTAATTGATAATGTATATTTGCCTGGTGCTAATCTTAGTTTTTGCTCAAAATCAAATATGTATTCTTCTCCTTTTTTGCATGTTCCTGTGTCTATTCCCAAAAAGTTGGTATTATTTCCGCACATTTCTTTTCCTTGGAAATCTTTTATTGTAATTGATGCAAATGGATTTTCTACATCTTGATTGAATTGTACTTTTATTTTTATGTGCATATATTCTGAATTATCTATTATTGGTAATGGTTGATTATATTGATCAAACATTCCATAATCATAAATAGCTGCTTCATTGTTTCCATAAATTGTTGCTTCTGGGTTTAGTGTAAAATGTTTTTTCCATTCAGCTTTTTCAGAAAGTGCATTAATTACATCTTTAGTTATTTTATTTTTTCCTTTTGTAGAATTTGTATCCTTCATTTTTGTAATTAACTTCTTATATTCTTCAACACCTTCTTTAACATCTCCATCGAAGATTTTTTCTCCATGTTGTAATATTATTGCTCTATTGCAGTTATTTAATACATCAGATATACTATGTGTTACAAAAAGTATTGTTTTTCCTTTTTTCTTAAATTGTTCGAATTTCTTAAAACATTTTAATTGGAATGCCATATCTCCTACTGATAATACTTCATCTACTATTAATATATCAGGATCTACATTTATTGCACATGCAAAAGCTAGTCTTGCAAACATACCAGAAGAATATGTTTTTACTGGTTGACTAAGGTGTTCTCCTATATCTGCAAATTCAATTATTTCTTTTTCTTTTGCTTTTACCTCTTCTACAGTCAATCCCATTATTTGTCCATGTTGATATATATTTTCATATCCTGTTAATTCTGGATTAAATGCTGTTCCTAATTCCAATAATGAACTTATTTTTCCTTTTACTTTTATTTCTCCTGATGTTGGAACTACAACTCCTGTTATCATCTTTAATAATGTTGATTTTCCGGCTCCGTTTCTTCCAAGAATTCCAACAATTTCACCTTTTTTTACATTTAAATTAAATCCATCCATTGCTTTAAATGTAGTATGATTTTCATATTTAGGTAATAGAATTTCTAATAGTCTATCTTTTTTTCTGTGATACATCTTGTATTCCTTGCATAAATCTTTTATTTCTATTATGTTTTCTTCTTCTTTCTTCATATTTATCCTCTCTCTTTATTATATAATTAAAGTACATCCGCAAAATCTTTTTTAGTCTTCTTAAATACATGATTTCCCCATACAAATAAAATTGCTGTTATTACCCAAAAGACTATTGTGTAAAAACAATGCCCTCTCGTTATAATGTTTTCTCCTATAAATGCTTGTCTTATAGCAGATACTAAATATGTAAATGGTATACATCTTAATACTCTAGATATTATAAAATGTCCTGAGACCATTTGCAAATCCCAAACAATTAGACTTTTTTATCGTATAAAG
>JABLTM010102182.1_pt1 | contig 12484 bp, 9 predicted proteins | sample 7160121 | NCBI WGS metagenome assembly JABLTM01 (sample SAMN14651224, study PRJNA627086) | human gut metagenome | isolation source: feces | host: Homo sapiens
CAAAGAAGATGGGAGCAAAGATGATATAGTTGCTGATATCCACCCGGGGCGGCGGTGTGCTGGCTGCTGCTGCCCCAGTTCACCGCGCTGGTGCGGCTGGTCTCGCCCCACGGGCCGGAGAGCGCCGTGCTGGCCCGGCAGATCGCCAACGCCCACACCCTGTTCAATCTGGGCTGCACGGTGCTGTGGCTGCCCCTGACCCCTTGCATGGTGCGCATCGTGTGCACTCTTTTGCCGGAGAAGCACGCCCCTGAGTTGAAATGAACGCCTTAAAATGGTATAATGACAATGTATCGAACAAATTTTGTGACGCTTTTGTTGCGCAAATGATAAACGGACCCTTCTGTGGGCCTGCAGCGGTGTGCGGCTGCCAGGGCACAGAGCGAACCAAGAGGACGTGTTTACTATGAAGGATATCATCAACGGGTTGATCGAGCGGTTCCGCAGGCAGCATGTACAGGCCCGGCGCTATGTGGCCCTGATGCTGGTGCTGGCCCTGCTCACCACCCTGTTCGTCAACTGGCAGCTCCATGGGGTGGGCATCTCCATGACTGCCGACTACCACTGCGGCTACGAGGAGCACCAGCACACGGCGGCCTGCTACGAAAAAGTGCTCACCTGCGGTTACGAGGAGGGCGAGCCGGAAACGCCCGTCACCTCTTCGGACAGCAGCGCCGATCCGGTGTCCGCCTACAGCGCGGAAGAGCCGGAAGAGCCGGTGCAGACCGAGCCGGAGACCATCTGGGTGCCCCATGAGCACACCGATGCCTGCTACGAGGAGCACCGGGTGCTGACCTGCTGTCAGGAAGAGCACGAGCACACCGACGACTGCTTTGACGAGTACGGTGCGCTCATCTGCGGCGAGTTCGAGCATATCCACGACGACAGCTGCTACACCACCGAGTATGAGCTGGTGTGCGGCCTGGACGAAGGCGAGCTGGTGGAGGAACCCAACCCCGCCTATCAGGAAATGCCTGCCAGCCGCCCCGTGGTGGACCTGCCCACTGAGCCGGCCGAGACCACCCCGGAGGAGCCGGTGCTGCATCATCACACCGACGCCTGCTACACCGAGGAGCTGGTGTGCACCATCCCGGAGCACCACCACACCGTGGAGTGCCTGGCCGATACCCAGGCCGACGTGGAGACTGCCGAGGAATGGCAGGCCGCGGCCAACGTGGCCCTGAACGGCAACTGGGCCGAGGACCTGCTCACCGTGGCAAAGTCCCAGCTGGACTACCAGCAGAGCGACAAGAACTTCAAGCTGGATGTGGAGGACCAGCAGGTGCTGCGCGGCTACTCCCGCTATGGTGCCTGGTACGGCAACCCCTACGGCGCCTGGGACGTGATGTTCCTGTCCTACTGCCTGCACTTTGCGGGTGTGCCCCAGACGGTGGTGCCCCAGCGTGCGGGCGTGATGGCCCTGCACAGTGACCTGCGCGGCTCCCAGTGGCTCACCGACGCCGACGGCTCCACCGCAAGGCCCGGCGATATCGTCATCTACAACACCCTCACCACCGAGCAGGTGGCCGTGGACGAGAGCTCTTATGGCATCGCCCTGCTGGACCTGGACGAGGACCCCGACACCGCCGCCCAGGTCACGGCTTCCGAGCCGCAGGTGGACACCCGCACCGTGACCACCGAGACGGTGGGCGTCGTGTCCGCCGTGGACCCCGACGCCGGGACCCTGACCGTGATCTCCGGCAACGTGGACGGCAAGGTGGCCGAGGTGTCCACTGCCATGTCCGACGTGACCAGTGTCATCTCGGTGACCGGCGCCTATGCCGCCGAGACCACCGCTGTGGCTCCGGAGGACCCGGACGGCAGCTATGCGCTGCTGGAAGATGAGGAGGGTTTTGGGGCTACGGTGGAATGGGTGGGTGACGCCGACCCCTACGGCATCGCCCTGCTGGCTGCCGGGGACGACCATGATCTGAAGACCTGGATCACGGATGTCAATTATGAAAAGACGACCGACGGGAAAACATGGACGTCTATCGGCGCGGGCAGCGTGACCGTGGACAGCGGCACCCACGTCCGCGTGAACCTGAAGTATACCGTGAAACCCGGTGTGCTGACGCCCACCAACAATACCCTGACCTACCAGCTGCCCAAAGGCCTGCCCATGCCGGATGTGGTGACGGGCAACATCGTGGATGAGTCCGACAAGGACGAGGCCGGCAATGCAAAGGTCGTGGGCAGCTTCACCGTTGACACCGACGGCAAAGTGACCCTGACCTTTACGGACGAAAAGTTCATCGGCACCGACGAGAAGGGCGGCCTGCCATTCACCGGTACCTTCAAGGCCGCCGTTACGGCGAGCGCCGACAACTTTGAGGACGAGAAGGAGATCAAATTCAAGGACGACTGCATCCTGACCATCAAGAAGAAAACGGCAGATATAAAGATCAGCAAAGGGAGTGGGTCTCCGCTGATTACGAACCGTAAGGACGGCACCTTTGTAAATAATTATGAGGTGACGGTGGGGACCACCAACGGCACCAAAGACCCGGTGATCCTTACGGATACCCTGAACACGAATAGGAATGGCGAAAACCGTAGCGACTACCTGAAGGGCGGAAAATATCTGGTAGACTCCTTTAAACTTTACAAGGTGGATGCTTCGGGCACAAAAACGGAGATTGACGTCCCTGCGCATGAACTGAAAACCGACGGCAACGGCAACCCCCAGGTGGTCCTTGCTCCGCTGCCTGCATTGGAGGCCGGAGAGAAGTACATCTGGAACTACGACGTTCAACGGGACTATGCGGACTTTGACAATATGCCCAACGGCGTCGCTATCATCAACAACACGGCGAAAGCCGAGGCAGGGCGCAATGTAAAAGATGCGGCTGACGCATGGTACACATGTAAAACCTCTCGCATTGAGAAGAAAGGCGAGTACGACCCCAAAACAGGCCGCATCCAGTGGACGATCACTGTAAAGGTACCCCATTCTTTCCTGGGGCCCTATCTCCTGCAGGGCTGCAAGATCACAGATGACTTGCCAGACGGTGTGAAAATCGTAGGGGATGTAAAGGTCGGCAACGATACGATATCGGCAGAGAATTTTCTGCAAAACGGCTATACCATCCCAGCGGAGTATGGGGAAACAGAGCTGAAGATCACCTTTGAGACCACCACCCCCATCGGCGGCGGCTCGGTGACCAACAAGGCACAGATCCTGACCAAGAGCAACCATACCTTTGAGGCCTCGGACACTGTGAACATCGGGAAGGGCGATTGGAGCCTGAGCAAATCCATTGCCACCAGGGGCGAGACGCCCACCTGGAACCTCTCGGCCACCAACAAGGCCGGTGAAGCGGAGTTTACCCTGTGGGATGTGCTGGACGACGCTGAGAACGACCAAGGAGAGGAAAAAAAGGACACCCACTATGCCATTGCAAAAGAGCTGGATGACGCCATCAAGGCCAATCTGACCCTGACCATGCACGACAACACGAAGTTGACCTATGCGGAGGCTGTCGCGGCGGGCAACACCATCAAGATGACCTATTATGCACAGAAAAACGGTACCGAGGAGGTGGACGCAAATAACTCGTCCACCCGTGTGCGCAGCTTCAGCATCCATGTGAAAGCCGCGGACGACCAGAACCCCGTGCGCAGCATCTCGGTGACCGGCATCCCCACCCACGAGGAGCGCGACGACGTGCCCACCGGTGAGGTGTGGACCTATAAGAACACCATCCATATCGACGGCGTGAACGGCAAGGCTTCGGCAGAGGACACCTACCACAGCTACAAGAGCTTTGAAAAACGGGTGTCGGCGAACAGCGATCAGGACGAATCTGGTTACCAAAGCGGAGACCAGACCTACCAGTACAGTAAACTCGACGGCAAAAACCTCCACTATCAGCTGGTGGTGCAGACCTCCGCCGACGATAGGGACAAAATCACGGTTACCGACACCCTGCCGGAAAACGTCGGCTTCAAGGTGGATAATGTCAAGATCGCGCTGGATGAGGGCGACTTTGTAAAGATCAAGGATAAAAAAGTAGACTGGGCGACGGCAGAGTATGACGAAACTACCCGGCGGCTCACCATTAAAATCAGCAACTACAACCAGTCGGGGCGGGAGGAACACCGCATCCGCATCCAGTACAAAGTGAGCGTGAGCGACGATCCCAGCTGGAAGAACCCCTCGGTGGGCAAGCTGACCTACACCAACACCGCCACTTGGGGCGAGCTGACCGAGACCACTACCACCACCGTCACCCGCGATGTAGAGCAGGTGAAAAAGACCGGCTGGCAGGACACCGGCAACGACCGGAAGCTGCACTATCAGGTGGTCATCAACCCGGCCCACGAGGATCTGTCGGCCGGGCAGACCAGAGCGGAGAAGATCGAGCTGTGGGATAACATCAGCACCACCAATGGTGCCATCGCCACCGGCGATGTCAACTCGGTCAAGTTGTATTTTTACGATTACGACGAAACAGTCGGCGTGACCACCGGCAAAGAGGTGCCGCGCAATATGTACCGCATCCTGGAAGCGGACAAGAACGGCTGGCTCCATATGGAGATCCCCAATATGGCGGCCCTGATCCTTGTGTATGACTGCAATGTGAAGGATGGCAGTGCTGCCGCCAGCTACCAGGTGAGCAACACCGTGACCCTGAGCAACGGCAGCAAATCCAGCGACAGCGGCATCACCTACCAGGTCAAGGCGGATGCAACGGCCACCACCGCACAGTTCGTGCTGCGCAAGAAGGACAGCTACTCCGGCGTGTCGCTGAAGGGCGCGGAGTTCACCATTTACCAGTACGACAAAGCGATTGAAGGGTGGACGAAGTGGGCAGGCAACGGCACGGGCACCCTGACCACGGACGAAAACGGTCAGGCCAGTCTGGCTGTGCTGGATAGTGAGACGGCAAGCTGCCTGAAACCGGACGTGCTGTATAAGCTCGTGGAGACCAAAGCACCCACGGACTATCAGCTGGATGCCACCCCGCATTACCTGCTGTTCCGCAAGAACGCCAGCGCGGAGAACGAGCAGAAGGCCTTTGCAAATGCCACAGGCGTGGCTGAAGGCACCACCATCTTGACCGTGAATGACGAGACGGTGGACCTGAACAGCAATGTGCTGCAGGTGGGCAGCGACGCCGGCACCACCACTGCTGAGTACAGCAACGTGTACAGCAAGCTGACCGTCAGCAAGCTCTGGCTGGACCAGGATACCAAACAGCCGGTGGAACCGGCGGTGGACAGCATCCACATCAAGGTCTGGCGGTACACCGACAATGACAAGGACAGAACGTTTTTTGACGAAGCTACCCTGAACGAGACCAACCACTGGACTGCTACCTGGTCTGGGGACAAGCTGCCCCTGACGGACGAGAACGGCAATGCGTACCACTACCTGGTGGAGGAAGAGACCACCGGCAACTGGAACGTGTACATTGACAACAATGGAGTCCAGACCGGCAATATCACGGTGCAGAACTACGTCTACACCGGCTACGAGCTGCCGTCCACCGGCGGCATGGGCACGGCACCCTTCGGGGTGCTGGGCGGCGCACTGGCCGCTGCAGCAGCCCTGCTGCTGGTCCGCAAACGGAAACAGAACGAGGAGGAGTGAGCAGCCATGAAACAAAACAAAAACAACCGGTTTGCCGCTCTTCTGCTGGCGCTGTGCATGGCCGTGTGCTGTGCACTGCCCGCGCTGGCAGCCCCCGCGGCCAGCGCCAACATCGACCTGAGCCGCACCGGCAGCATGGACGTGACCCTGTACGACCACCAGAACGACGTCCCCCTGCGGGGCGGCGCACTCACCGTGTACAAGGTGGCGGACGTGGCCCGCACCAACGGCGACCTGCACTTTGTGTACACCGCCGACTTTACGGGCTGCGGCATCGCGCTGGGCGACCTGACGGACAGCACGCTGGCTTCCAGGCTGGAAGCCAAGCTGCCCGCCCGCGCCGCCGGCACCACCCATAAGATCAGCGAGCAGGGCACCGTCTCCTTTGACGCGCTGCCGCTGGGCCTGTACCTTGTGGTGCAGACCGAGAACTCCAAGGGCTACGAGGCCATCAATTCCTTCCTGGTGTCGCTGCCCATGGCGGACGAAAGCGGCTGGCTCTACACCGTGGACGCCACCCCCAAGGTGGGCGCGCCCACGCAGGAGGTGACCCCGCCCGAACCGGAAACTCCCAACAAGCCTTCGGAACCGGACAAACCGTCCGAGCCGGAGAAGCCCTCGGAACCGGACAAGCCCACCCAGCCCGGCACCCCGGATGAGCCGGACAACCCGGACATGCCGGTGGATCCCAACGACCCCAACCGCCCGGTGTCGCCCGGTACGCCGGATAACCCGGTGAACCCCGGCAACCCGGACAACCCCGTGGCTCCGGGCCGCCCGGACGGCAATGCACTGCCCCAGAGCGGCCAGCTGAACTGGCCCATCCCGTTCATGGCCTGCAGCGGCGTGCTGCTGTTTGCCGTCGGCTGGGTGCTGGACCGGAAGGAGACGCTGGCATGAACACAAAGCAGAAGATCGGCCGCGCCTGCATGATCGTGGGCATCCTGCTCATTCTGGGCGCACTGGCCCTGCTGGGCTATAACCAGTGGGACGCCAACCGCGCCGACAAGGCTTCGCAGGACGCCCTGGGCAAACTGGAAGAGACCCTGACCGAGACCATTGAGGACAAGACGAAGGACGAAGAGCCGGTGGTCCAGCCGGAGCTGGACCCGGAGCAGGAGATGACCGTCACCGACATCGACGGCTGGGGCTACATTGGCTACCTGTCCATCCCGTCCATCGGGCTGGAACTGCCCGTGATGAGCGAGTGGAGCTATGCGGGCCTCAAGGTGGCCCCGGGCCGCTACTCCGGTTCCACCTACGCTGACAACATGGTGGTCTGCGCCCATAACTACGCCAAGCATTTCAGCCCCATCAAGTGGCTGGCCCTGGGCAGCGAGGTGTACTTTACCGACATGGACGGCCAGCGCTGGAGCTATGAGGTGACCAACGTGGAGACCATCCAGCCCACGGATATCGACAAGATGATCACGGCCAGCGACGAGGATGCCTGGGACCTGACCCTGTTCACCTGCACCACCGGCGGCCGCGCCCGCTGTGCCGTGCGTTGCACCCGCACCGGTTACCCGGTCTTGGAGACCAGCGCGGCAGGGCGGATCACGGAGTAAGCAGGACGATTTGGAATTGCCTCCGCTTTGCTCTGGCAATATCAGCGGAAAATTATTTTTAAAGATATGCAATCCCGGAAAATCTGCGGATTTTCCGGGATTGTTTTTTCACGGATGGGCGTTAAGGAAAGTGGCCTGTTCTCTGGAAGGCAAACGATTTAGAATGCCCTCCGCGTTGCTCTGGGCATAAATAGCAGAAAAATTATTTTAGATTTTGCAAATCCGGCAGGGCTGCGGCCCCGCCGGATTTGCTTTTTCACGGGAGAGGGCGTTCCGGGAAGTGGCATCGGCTGCTGTTGGCCTGCGGCCAAAGCGCAGAAGGAGAACTCGCGTTTTGCGGAAAGGAATCCCGTAACGTCCCTCCCGGTGCGATGTCATTCCGGTATCAGATGCCACTCCCCGCCATGACCCCTCTGGTGAAAAGGCAACTCCGGAAAATCCGCAGATTTTCCGGAGTTGCAATAAAAAATAATATTTCCTCTAATTATGGCGCAGCGCACGCGGAGCCATTTTAAATCGTCCTGTTCCGGTTTCCCGCAAGCGTACAGGGAACTGTCGCGCCAGCGTCCACAAAAAAAGGCACCCGCCATGCGGATGCACAGCGGGTGCCTTGAAGGGCTCTGCGGGGATGCTCAGTGGGTGGTGCCCATGTCCACAGCCAGGTCGGCGTCGTTCTTCACAACGGCCTCCACGGCCTTCTCCAGGCCGCGGGCGATCTGGTGCAGGTCCATGCTGGGGGTGCCCAGGGGCTTGTTGACCACCTGCTCCATGGCGTAAGGCACATGGATGAAGCCGCCCCGGATGTTGGGGTACTTCTTGTCGATGAGGTACAGCAGGGTGTACATCAGGTAGTTGCACACATAGGAGCCTGCAGTGTAGGACAGGGCGGAGGGGATGCCTGCGTCCTTGATGTTCTGCACCATGGCCTTCACGGGCAGGGAAGTGAAGTAGGCGGTCTCGCCGTCCTCCTGGATGGTCACGTCGATGGGCTGATAACCGGCGTTGTCGGCGATGCGGCCGTCCATCAGGTTGATGGCCACCTTTTCCGGGGTGATGGCGGAGCGGCCGCCGGCCTGACCGATGCAGATGACCACATCGGGCTGGTTTGCCTGAATGGCAGCTTCCAGCACCTCACCGGCACGGATGAACTCGGTGGGCACTTCCTGCTTGACGATCTCGGCACCGGCGATGGTGTCGGGCAACAGCTTTACCGCCTCAAAAGCGGGGTTGACGGTCTCGCCGCCAAAGGGGTCGAAACCAGTGAGCAGAATCTTCATAGTAAAAAGCCTCGATTCTCAGATATAAATGGACGGCTCCAGAACGGTGAGCTGTCCGTGATCCATGATCATGCGGTTGTCCACATAGATGCAGGGAGCGTGGGTGACCAGATCGTAATGGCCGGAAGCATCCTGCACACCGCCCAGTGCGATGTTGCGCCCGAACCCGATGTGGAAGGTGCCATAGGTGGATTCGTCCTCGATGTAGCAGTTGCCTGCACAGCGAGAGTGGGTGTTGAGCCCGATGCCGAACTCCGCCGCCACCACCATGTTCTCCGGGTCGTGGAAGCGGGCCAGAAACTGCTTGAGCCGCCTGCCGCTGGCATTGTCCTCGATCTCCACGATGCGGCCGCCGCGCAGCTCCACCCGCACGGGGCTGTCCACGATGCCGATATAGCCCATGGAGCCGTCCAGGATCAGGGTGCCGTTGGTGTCGCTCTCCACCGGTGCCACATACACTTCCACGCTGGCAGAGGAAAGGCCCTTGCCGTCGTGGCAGCAGCCGTTGAAGAAGCCGGGCACACGCCCCTCGATGTTGAAATCCAGGTTCGTGCCAAGCTCCGTGGTCACATGGATGTGGCTGGCGTTCTGGTAGCAGGCCATGATGATGCTGGCCATGATCCTGCTTTTGGGCAGGCTCATGTTCAGGAAGTCGTAGCTCAGCAGGGACTGCCCGTTGCTGGTGCTCAGCGGCAGCGACAAAAACCGGTTGCGGCGGGCGATGACCCGCTTGACGGCCCGTGTGGTGATGAGGGAATACTCGGCAGCACCGATCACGGCGTTGTAGGGGTCAAAGGCGTCCTCGCGGTCGTCGAAATACTGGCCCACCTGCTCGTGCAGGTCGTCCAGCATCAAAACATCCGCCACGCTGCCCACCGCCTGTGCGGCTTGCTGCATGGCTGCCACCTCGACAGCATACTTCTGGCTGGATACGATCAGGATGCGTTCGCCTGCACGGAGCCGGACCCAGTCGCGAATAATGATATCGGCTCCGTGCTGAATTGCCTGTTCCATTGAATCACTCGATCTAACAAAAAAATCACTTCAGGAGGATCATCATCACGATCTGGACCACCATCATGATGATGGCGACAGGAACCTGATTCTTGATGACGCCCATGGGCTTCTTCATATCCAGCAGTGCCACGGGCACGGTGTTGAAGTTTGCAGCCATGGGGGTGCACAGGGTGCCGCAGAAGCCGCAGGTCAAAGCCAGCATGCCGATGACCACCGGGTTTGCGCCGTGGGCCAGCACGAACGGGTAGCCGATGCCCACGGTCATCACGGTGATGGCGGCGTAGGCGTTGCCCATGATCATGGTGAACAGCATCATGCCGATGGCGTACACCACGATACCGGCGTTCACATTGCCCTCGGGGATGATATGGCTGACCAGGTCAGAGATCACATCGCCGACACCGGCAGCGGTAAACACAGAGCCAAGGCAGGCCAGCAGCATGGGCAGCATGGACAGGGGGCCCACGGTGGACAGCATGCGCTCGGAATCGTTCAGGAAGGTGGAGGGCTTGTTGTCGCGGTTCATGATCATCAGCAGGATGATGGCCACGAGAACGCCCAGAGCCACGCCGTTCAAGGCGGACAGGCCGATGCCCAGGCCGGTGATGGCGCAGATGACGGCCAGCATGCCGATGCTCAGGGTGGGGACAAAGATCTTCATGCCGATCTTCTCATAGGTGGCCTCGGTCTCGGCCTTGGTGGCAGCAGAGACAGCGCCCTTCTTGACCTTCTTGAGGATGGCGGGGATGCACATCACCACCACCAGGATGCCGCTCACCAGAGAGGGCAGCCAGCGGCCCAGGGCAAGCACGACGCCCAGTACGGCCCAGAAGATAAAGGTGCCCATGGGTTCCGGGTTCTCCTTATCCTTCAGGTTCTTCACACCGCAGTAGATGCACAGCAGGCCGATGATAAAGTAGATGATCTCCATCACCTTGGTGGACAGGCTGTAATCAGCACTCATAAAAAAGCTCATTCTTCTGTCCTCCCTTACTTATAGTACTTCTGGATCATCTTGCGATCCTTGATCACATAGAATACGATGGCGACCACGGTGGCAATGATGCACACGGGGATCTCGATGGCAGCCAGCTGGGCCAGCTCCACCTCGATGCCCAGGCCGGCCAAAGTGCTCTGCACCAGCAGGCCGCCGGAGCCGCCCACGAACAGGACCTGACCGAAGAACCAGGTGATGTTCTCCATGCCGGAAGCCATGCCTTTCAGCTCCTCGACATGCTCCTCATTGGGCTCATAGCCCTGTGCCACAATGGCACCTTCGGCCATGGGCATGATGACGGGGCGCACGAAACCGGCCACGCCGCCAAAGCCCACGTTGAAGGCTGCAAAGATCGAGCGCATCACGCCGTAGATGCCGATGACCAGGCCGGAGGTGGCACCCTTGAACTTGCCGATCAGGGCAGCGGCTGCTTCACGCAGGCCGTTGCGCTCCAGCGTGCCGGTGACCAGCATCACGATGATGAAGATGGCCATGCTGCGGTTTGCCACAAAGGTGCTGCCCAGCGTTTCCAGCAGAGTGACCGGGCCCAGACCGCCAACCAGTGCAGTCACAACGGCTGCCACCAGAATGACCAGAATGGAGTCCAGCTTCAGTGCAAAGCCAGCGATGACGATGACAATGCCAAGTAGTTTCAGTAGTTCCATAATTGCCTTCCTTTATACTTATATTTTCCCGGCGCTGTGCTGGCGGTCCGCCTGTGGGTCAGCAGGCAGGCCGTCGGCACTACGCCGAAAAGTCCAGAGAAAATGCCTTACAGGCGGATAAACGCTGCCAGCAGCAGAGAAAAGCCTCCTGCCGTAAGCCACAGCGGCACCAGACGACGGCCCAGGTGAGCTCCGATATCGCAGTGCTCCAGCACCCCGGAGGCCTTCATGGGCACCACCGTGGTGGCTTTGGGCACGGCCTCTGGGCTGCCGTAGGGGTTGGTGGAGGTAAACTCACCAGTGCCGATCTCCCCGGGGCAGGCGTACACCCCAAACCAGGAGGACAGCAGCCCACCCTTGCCAGCGCTTGTCTTGCACACGCGCACCAGCTGCACCGTAAGGGCCTGGGCCTGCTTTTCTTCCACCAGCAGGTTGACCCGGACCATATTTACCAGGTTCAGTATCGAGGAAATGGCGATGAGAGCGTCCAGGATCAGGACCAGGATCAATAACGAGTGCATGGGGCACACCTCCTGCAAACAGAGCAAGGGCTGCGGCAGCCCCTGGTGCTTTCGTAAGATGGAAATAGTATACCATAAAGTGGGACGAATTGTAAATGAAATATAGATAATCTGTCTAGTCTTCCTAAAAAAGGAAAAATCCCCTGTTTCCCAAAGGAAACAGGGGATTTGCGCCATTTGGCAGAAATTACTTGTTCTGGATGTACTCGTGGATGGCCTTGGCGGCAGCCTTGCCGGCGCCCATGGCCTTGATGACGGTGGCGGCACCGGTCACGGCATCGCCGCCGGCGTACACGCCGTCACGGCTGGTCTTGCCGTCGTCGCCGTCGGTGACGATGCAGCCGTGCTTGTTGGTCTCCAGGCCCGGGGTGGTGGAGCGGATCAGCGGGTTGGGGCTGGTGCCCAGGCTCATGATCACGGTGTCCACGTCCAGCTCAAACTCGCTGCCCTTCTTCTCGATGGGGCGGCGGCGGCCGGAAGCATCGGGCTCGCCCAGCTCCATCTCCACGCAGGTGATGGACTTGACGAAGCCGTTCTCGTCCGGGTGGATCTCCACGGGGTTGCACAGGGTCTTGAAGATGATGCCCTCTTCCTCGGCGTGCTCCACCTCTTCCTTACGGGCAGGCAGCTCGGCCATGCCGCGGCGGTAGACGATGTACACGGTCTCGGCACCCAGACGCATGGCGCTGCGGGCAGCATCCATGGCCACGTTGCCGCCGCCCACGACGGCAACCTTCTTGCCGGTGCGGATGGGGGTCTTGCTGGTGGGCAGGTAAGCCTTCATCAGGTTGGAGCGGGTCAGGAACTCGTTGGCGGAGTACACGCCCTTCAGGCTCTCGCCGG
>JABLTM010049837.1_pt1 | contig 12471 bp, 5 predicted proteins | sample 7160121 | NCBI WGS metagenome assembly JABLTM01 (sample SAMN14651224, study PRJNA627086) | human gut metagenome | isolation source: feces | host: Homo sapiens
AATTTCAAACGGAATCTCCTCATGGCTGCTTTCTCTTTTTCCGGCAATTCCCTGATTCCATTCGAGGTCAAAAACAATATAATTCATAATGGTTTATTACGTTTTCCTGTCAAGTATTCGGTTTACTTAAAATATTCCATCAGCTGTGCAAGTTCTTCGGATATATTATTCACATGACCCGTTGCTGCATTCATCTCATCGATTGATTCTGCAATATTGGTAATATTTGCGGATACTTCCTGGTTGCTTGCTGCATTTTCTTCGGAAATAGCACTCAGATCGTTAATATTTCCGATAATAGCCTGTTTGATCGTATCAAGCTGCTTTGTCTTCTCACTGATACGGGAAACCGCTACAAGGTTATCGTTAATTGTTTTACTTAATATCTCAAAGCTTTCTTTTGTCACAGAAATATCTTCCTGTTCTTTACCAATCAACTCTCTGACCTCATTTACAAGTGCAACACTTTCATTTGATTTTTCAAAAATGTTATCCGCTACTTGCTTGATGGTATCTGCACCCTGCGCACTTTGTTCGGAAAGCTTTTTGATCTCATCTGCAACAACGGCAAAGCCTCGTCCTGCCTGTCCGGCTCTTGCAGCTTCAATAGATGCATTCAGAGACAACAGGCTTGTCTGTCCCGTGATATCCATGATCAGATCTACTGCCTCATTGATTGATGATATAGCCTGATTGGTTTCTTCGATCTGGTTGGTGATTTTCTCTACAATTGCAGAAGACCGGTTAGAGCTGTCTAAAACAGTTTCTATAGACTTTGCTGCGTCTTCGTTTGCTTTATCCATGTGATTGGAATTGTCACTGAGAACCTGTACATCTCCATCGATATCCGTAATCGCATTTCCCATTTCCAATGATTTTGCATTGACATCCTGCACATTTTCAGCCAATGTGACTGCTGTAACGGATAATTCTTCCATTGCCTGGCTGATCTGCTTTGTGCCATCATTACAAAAATCTGCCCGTTCCTTCAATGATGCGGTATCCTGCTGCAGATTGAGCACATGCTCATTGACACCTGAAACAATATCATTCAGCTTTTCCTTTAAGATTCTGGAAGCTGTGATCAGCTTATCTGTTTCCGCAATTTTGGAAGAACCGCTGATTTCATTAGAAATATTACCGTTTGCGATATTTTCAATATCTGCTGCTGTTTTTGCAAGCGGCTTCCGGATTACCCTTGCCAGCCAGATCAGAATGATCAGATAAACAACCGTAAGAACAAGGGCAATTTTTACAAAGCTGATGATCAGATTGTTCTTTGCATCATTAACTATTGCTTCCTTTTCTCCGGCAAATGCCATACCGATGACTTTACCGTCATCTGTGCAGACCGGCGTATAATATACATAATACTTTACTCCGGAAATATCTATACCATCTGACTGATAATCTTTTCCGGTTTTTACTATATTCCAGACTTCCTCCGATGCTTTTGTTCCTTCCACTCTATTTCCGCTTTTATCCTTTATGGATGTAATAAAACGCGTATCTCCTTCAAAGAAAGTCAGTTCGATCTCATTTTTTTGTAAAGAATCAATAAACTCATAGCTTACATCATCTTTTTCCAGAATCTCTTCGCGGATATCCCATTCAAAATACTTCTGTACGGAAATCGCACAGGCACGAAGCCTTGCATATGTACTGGTTTCCAGTTCATTTTCCATTTTCATTGCAGCGTAGATCGTCAGAATAATGATTGCTGACAATAGTGGTACACTGCCGATCAGCATAATGACTCTTAAAAAATCAAGCCGTTTTCCTTTGGTTCCATTTCCCTTATTCATACACAAACATGAAGACATTTGTCTTCCTACCCCTTTCAATTTCTTTCTATTATAGCATTATGCGATTTTTTAGAAAAGACCTATTGATTCACAAAATCCTTTATTTTCTCTCTCTTATCGATCTGCAGCTTTTCCAGAATATCGGAAACATAATGCTTTACCGTATTAACCGACAATCCCATATGCTGGGCGATCTCCTGATTGGTCCAGTCTCTGCAGGCAAGCATGGCAATGGAAAACTCCAGAGGTGTCAGAAGATCTGTTACATCCCTGTTCATCTGGGAATTGTGGATCTTCATCCAGCCACGGCTGAATGCAATGATCCCATCCACCAGTTTTTTATAAATTTCCGGTTCGCTTTTTCGCAGACAGACCTCCAGAACGCCCTGCAATAGACCGTGATATTCTATAAAAGGCTCAAAAAGTCCGTCTTTTCCCGCAAAAGAAATTGCTTTCTTCACGGAACTGATCGCTTCCTCCTGCTCTTTTTGATTGATCTGACACATGGCCGCAATACAGTTTAAATAGATAAACGGGATCGGATAGACCGCATCTGCCATCAGCATTGCAGTCTGTACGACCCCTTGTGCTTTCAGATATTCTTTTTTTAAATACATGCCATGTGCTAAAATACTGATCGCAAACAGTCTCTGTCCTGTCGGCAGATCAGAAATGCAGCCCTCTAAAGCCGGCATTTCCTTTTCTGTTTCGATATGCAGAAAAATATTGATCAGATAATAGGCAAATATACAGGAAGATTTTATTCCTGTACTTGCATCTTCTTCCAGTGCTTTTTGCAGACACTGCTTTACATCTATGCGCGCTGCCTGCGCCTTTCCGGCATTTCCGAGTGTCAGGTTTGCAAATACATACAGCATATCCGCTGACAGGCGCAGCATTACATCGTCACTTGCCAGATATTTTTTTACAAGTTCCACACAGCCTTTTGCATCCGCTGTAAAATAACAGGCTTCCGCACGTGCGATCTCCGCTAACTGCGTATCCTCTATCAGATCAATAGCCTCTTTCATTTTTCCGAGTTCATATGAACTTCCGGTCAGAGGCAGAATCATTCTTCCCTTTGCAAAGTGCAGCTTTTCCATTTTACATTCTCCTCCACAAACATTTCATAACTTTTATTATAACATGAGGAGAAGAGGTTGCAACCTTACATAGGCAGATTTTCCTTATTGGTCAAGTGGTTTTTCCTCGTTTTTATTATTTTTTCTCTTTTTTAAAACTATAATCAGCCATATTATGATACCTGCGGTCAAAAGCAGCAAAAGGATCCACCAGAAGCTGAAGTGACGGGCAGATACCTCCGGCTCGTTTTCCGTATTTGCACCATCCATTGCATCCATCTCTCCCTGCGATATGGATTCTGACATTTCATTTCCGGATTCCTGCTCCTGACCGGTCGTTTCTGTGGTTTTCTGTTTTTGTTCCGCATTTTTAACGGTATTTTGCTTTTCCGGTGCCTGTGATGTCTGCTGCGTTTGTGATTGCGGTGCCTGCGGTTTCTGCGTACTCTGCGGTTTCTGCGTACTCTGCGGTTTCTGTGTACTCTGTGGCTTCTGCGTACTCTGTGGCTTCTGCGATGGTTCGGCATCTTCCGGTGCAACGGCTTCTGTCTCGATCCTGATCACTTGATTTTCACAGACCTCTGAAAGCTTTAAAATTCCCTTTTCCACGTTTTTTGTCACATCATTATCATTTAACAAAACACGTTTTATTTCATAACCGTCTTTTGCTGTGATCTTAAATTCCGGTTTGGAAAAACGCGGTACGGGATAAGCGTCGCTTATTCCCTTATCACCTTCCATATACTGCGCTGATGCATGCTCTGCCTCGATCGATACCGTATGTGTTTCCGGAACCGTTGTACCAATCTCACTCTGAGATGCCCGGATCTGCATCGGAAGATGCAGGCATATTAAAATCATGATAAAAACTGCCAGATATTTTTTCATAGTACCGCCTCTCCGCTATTTCCTGTCCACATACGATATGGTAAATGTGACCGCTGTCTTATAGCTTCCGCCTCTTGCCTTGTTCCAGTCTGCCTTTTTGATCGAAATGGTCAGATCCGTTTTTTCTCCCGCCTTCGTATATCTCTGGCTTTTGAACTCCTTTTTTCCATTTAAGATCTGGTAAGGGATTTTAGATTTCGGATGCTTTTCATTTACCAGCGTCCCACTTGCATCCATTTTTACAAGAATACATTTATTTTCTTCCAAAACAGCTTTTTTTATCTCAATGGTCCCATACGCCGATTTTTCTGTCAGAAACGGAACTGTCGCATCAGATGGGATCACAACTTCATAGGAAGGATCTACCTGATAGGTCACATTTGTTTTTCCCGGTGCTTTGGCAGAAACTGTCATGGCGGATATGGCAAATGTCAGCAGTGCTGTCAGAATCAAAAGTTTCTTTTTCATCTTTTTCCCCCTTTTATTGTGCAATGAGAACGGTTTCCACATCTGCCCCGTTCATTGCACTTCCATCTGTTAAAGATGTTGTCGTAATTTTGATCACGGCCGGATATTCGCCTTTTTCCAGTGCGCGGGATAAGGTAACATCTGTGATCGCTTTTCCCGGTTCTACCAGCTTTGAGGTGTAGATGGTTTCTTCCCCCTCTGTCAGGACAATCTCAAATGTAAAATAACAGGGATTTCCTTCCGGGTTTTGCAGATTCATTGTGACATCCTTTGTATCTGCCGATATAGTGATCCTCGGATAACCCGGAATACGGATCCCCTCCGGTTTTTCTTTGATCCCGTCTGTCTGCACTATTGCGTTCTCATCCAGATCCGGCGAAAATGCCGGATCTTTGCTATCCTGTCTGACCAGAAAATAAACTACAACAGCTACAATTACGACCACGAATATACCACCCGCCATCATCAAAATTCTTTTTTTATTTTTCATATTCTGCCCTTCATCTGCTTTTATTTCTCTAAATAGGTTACCTTAAATAATATATTATCGAGATCATACTCATCATCACCGCCACCGTTTGCATCAAACTCGATCCAGAAATACTCCACATCTGTCCGGTCAAGCTCATAGGAGAAGTATTTTGTGATCTTTTCGTCAAGAAGATCGGAGGATTCTGTCTTCCAGGAAACTTCTTTGCCACCTTTTGGTTTGTATCTCAGACGCATGACTGCATAACCGTCTTTGACCATATGCACATTGTACTGCACTTCCACTTTGACCTTCTTGAAATTTTTGCTGACTACGTCCAGAGACATGTTATCCATGTTCATTACATACTCTGCGCCTTTTCCAAGACCGTAATCTCCCGTTACTTTTTCTTTTTCCTGTTTTCCATCTACATAAAACTTGAAGGAGATCTCTTTGTTCTTATCATCGGTAATATTGTAGCTGTTTGTGTACTTCGATGGTGTATACAGATATTTGCCGTTTGGCTTCCAGTTCGCCTTCAGTGTGATATCCTCTGTGTCGCGCAGGATAAAGCTCTTTTCTGATACATCAAAGTAACCCAGATTTTCATTTTTATCATTCGTTTTATCCCATCCGTCCAGCACATAGCCCCATTTATGGCGTTTACTGTCATTTGTGCTGATCTGCGTGATATCCACCTTTGATTCAAAATCATGACTATCATATTCTTTGTATAATTTATCCAGGTTGTAATCAAAGTAAACACGGTACTGCTTCGGCGTATAAACCGGATACAACGTCATATTCCTTTCCACACGCTGCATCTTATGTCTGTTACTGTAATCATATCTCGGATTTTCCAGACTTGTCGTCCAGCAGTAAAATTTGTAACCTTTTGGTGCTTTCTTGCATGCTTCCAGTTTTTTGGTCTCAAAATAGGTGATCTGCATATCATCCATGCCAAGTGCAACCTTATCCGATGCAAAGCTGATCGTATAGGTGATCACCTTCCAGTTTGCCTTAAAATGACGCTTTCCATAGGAACCTGTTGGTATGGTCACATCCTTTACAAGACCTTCTTTGCCTTCTTCGCTCCAGCCTAAAAATTCATAATGGCTCTTTGTCGGACGGTTTAATACGATCGTATTGCTTTCATACGTATAGGATGTCGGATTGTAATACTCTTTTCCGCCATCCAGATCGTAGGTGATCTGATATACTACCGGCTCAAATACCGCTGTCAGATTGACATCCTTTGCAGGCATTGTCTGTGGTATTTCTCCACTCCAGTTTTTGAAGGTATAATACTCTTTTTTCGGATCTGCCGGCCGGCTGATCGTCTGCCCGTATTGATAGGCTGCACCCTTATCGTCATTATCAACCATAAACGCAATATGGTAGGAATTGATCTTCCACTGTGCAGTATAGGTCACGTCATGATCGGGGATCGTATCTTCTACCCTGCTGTCCCAGCCTGTGAAAGTATATCCTGTTTTCTTTGGAACAGGCACTCTTATCTCGCTGCCATAATAACCGCTTTGTATGACATCCTTTTCCCCGTTATCCAGCTGGAATTTAACTGTATATCTGTTTCTGGCATAGTCAAAGGTATATGTGTTTTTGTAAGTTTCCGCCTGCATCTGTACCGGCTCAAGCACCGGCGCAGTAAATCCTTTGGCAACTGCTTCCTCTCTGATGCCCTCCGGCGTTACAAAAGTGTCGATTTGTGCCTCTCCGCTTACAATTTTGTAATTCACAGATCTGCCATTCAGATTTTGTATACGGTAGATAAAGGTATAAGAACGCATATCAGGAATCCATTTTGCATATAAGGTCAGATCTCTGTCCGGCATAACACCACTGAATGGCTGTGTATAGGCTGCATCCTCGTACCAGCCACCAAACAGATACGCTTTTCTCGCCTGCGCAGGCAGCTTACTGCCACATTTCTTTTCTTCCGTCACATCTTCTACGGAAACGCCATCCGCACAAACCACGTCATGCATCGTCAGCGTATGCTTACTGCAATCGTAATAATACTTGATCACAAGCCTGTTATCCGGATCTCCCGATACTGTGCCCTGTTGTACATCCGGTTTTGTATAACCGTCATACTGATTTACCGCAGGCTCTACGATCGTGTCCGTATCTGCATAGCGGTAGCTTCTCTCTGCCAGATCATATGCGCCTGTTTCCACGTTTTCCTTATAATGCTCTACTATATATGCGGTCTTTATCACATCCCATTTTGCATATAAGATCAGGTCTGAGGCGGGCATTGTATCCGGTCTGTAAACGGCCTGCAATGCTTCATCCGTATACCAGTCTGCAAAACTATACCCGTTTCTGTAGACCGGAAGCGCATCCAGAATATCCTTTAAAGGTGTTCCGTAGGTTATCATCTGCTCTGTGCTCTGCTCACAGATTCCGCCATTTAACACATATCTGATCTGATACTGCTTTCTCGGATACACATAAATGATACGGTTATTTTCCACGGAGCCCTGCTCAAGTGTATGGGTAATTGGGGTTACATCCTCGAAGCCTTCCGGTGCTTTCGTTTCCGGTGTTATCACATCTCCCGGTTCTCCGTACAGACTTTCCGCCAGATACAGCCGCCTGCTGCCATCCAGCTGTGTCAGATAATGTAACACCTGATAAGACTGTTTGCCATCTATCCATTTTCCATATAAAACCAGATCCTGATCGGGCATTGTTGTCCCCGTATACCGGTTTTCAAAGCCTGTATCTGTGTACCAGCCTGCAAATGCATAGCCGTCTCTTGCCGGATCCGGTATTGTAATATCTTCGCCGTATTTTTTCTGTGCGGTTATTATATTTGTTCCGGTCGTATCATTTGTTTCATACTGATAAGTCAGCGTATGTGTATTGATCTGATAATAATACCCGATATACGGATTACCTGGTTCTATCTTGAAACTTGTCAGTCTTGAGCTTTCATCAAACGTATAACCTTCAAAGCTTTTTACCTCCGGCGGCTGTACAACGCTGTCTGCCAGACCGGTATAAGTTTCCGTATAGGAATTTACCTGCGTGGTTCCATCCAGGAAAATGTAAGATACATAATAGGAAATCTCATCTGCAACCCACTTTGGATAGGCAGTCAGATTTTGCGCAGGCATTGTTTTATAGGTGAAAGGCTTCGTAAGAGCCTGATCCTCATACCAGCCTTCCACGCGATAGCCCGGTTTACCGTTTGCCAGCTCTTTCTCATTTGGAACAGGGATCGCTGCGCCATACTGTACCGTATACGGAATGAGCTCTGTCTCGCTCCGATACCACGCCATGGTGTAATCGCTGCGGTCATATTGATACTCGATGACAAGCGTTCCGACACCATCCGCATCCGCCGTCACTTCTTCCGTGCGCACGGCCGGTGACGTAAAACCTTCATAGGATTTTACCGCAGGCGAAACCGAAGCGCCTGCAAGCGCGGTAAATACTTCTTCCTCCACAAGTGTATACGTGGGTGCTTCCCCTTCCGGGAACCCATATTCATTCAGAATCTCAGGGTTTTCCTGATAATGTCTGACTGTATAATTGACCTGCATGCTTTCCCATTTTGCATACAGCGTGATATCCTGCGCAGGCATTGTATTATCAAACTTCTGCTTATAATCTGCGTCCAGATACCAGCCAAGGAATCTGTAGGCTTCTCTTTCCGGTGTTTCAGTCACAAGCTTCTCACCCGGTCTTGCGGTAAATGTCAGCTCACTTCCTACAGGCAGGACAGCATCCGATGCCTGCAGATCATAGGTCACTGTATACACATTCCGGTCATAGAAAACCCGCAGCTCCAGACTTCCGTCCGCTTTGATCTCGCCACTTGGCAGTGTATTGTTCTTCAGATGATAAAATGCCGGATCATAAGCACCTGCAGGTGCTGTGACTCTCTGCCCGGTCTCTCCGGTCAGATACTGTATCTCATGTAAAACATATCCGTCTCCGTTTTCTTCCTCCACATAATATCGCACCGTATAACCAATGCCTGACTGCGGACTCCATTTTGCAAAATAGGTCACATTCTTTGCCGGTACATCCTGTGGGATCTCTTCTACAGCAGTATTTCCTTCCAGGATCCATCCGTCCAGCTCATAGCCCGGCTTATAAACCGCAGGCACAGGCATCATGGTACCATAGCGGTAAGAGCCTGTAGAAACAACCTCGTTATCTGATCGATAGGTTGCAGTATATTTTGCTCTCGGATAATAATATTCAATGAGCGTACTGCCATCAGCTTCTACAACTGCTGATCTGACCGCCGGTGTTTCATAGCCTTCACGCACCTTTGGCTGCGGACTGATCGTAGATCCTGTCAATGCGGTTTTCTTTTCCACACCATCCTCAGGCACTTCATAAACACCGTTTGCGCCCTGCAGATACGTCTTTACCGTATAAGAAACGCTGGCAGGCGTCCATTTTGCGTATACAAGTGCATCCTGATCGGGCATTGTGGCAGGAATGGTATAAGACTTCGTCAACGCCTCATCTGTATACCAGCCTGCAAATGTATAGCCCTGTTTTACCGGATCCGCAGGCTTTTTAATAGCTGTTCCGTATTTCTGGTCAAGCGGTGCTACATAAGAACCGCCGTTGCTCATAAAGGCAAGAATATAGCCATCTCGCAGCATATCCCAGTGCAGCTTCACTTTTTTCCGGAACGGTTTTGTATTGAATGTGCCCGGCTGATCCTTCCATGTGACGATCATCTCGCCATCTACGGATTTTTCTGCGCCCGGATCTACTGTAATAAGATTTGTCTCCGGGTTATAAGAAAAGGCATCATTTGTCATCGTGATCACAAAATACCGGTCACTGTCATCTTCATAGATTTTTGTGAAATATTCGCCGTCATCCAGACCTTCCTTCATATCCATGTAATTCATGGCAAAGAAGTCATCCGGAATGCGCATTTTCTTCATTTCATACTTCAGATTGCATTCCATGTCCGTTGTATCCGCAAAATCGAGCACATTTTCCAGAGTACCGGCGGTATATAACGGCCACATAGCTTCAAAAAGCGTCGGCGAATAAGTAAATGCATTGGAAAGCGCCTGCGCCCGGAACTTGATATCCAGATAAATACCGATCTCCAGATAAAGTGCACCGATCGCTCTCGTATTTCTTCCGCTCGAAGCAGTATATTTCAGGATGTAATATAAATACCCCCAAAGCTGTACATAACCGCCTACTTCCGCGGAAAGTCCCACACTTGCCAGCTCCGTTGACAAAAGTCCGACACGGACCGTCAGTCTGACACCCGCCTTCACACCGATCGTTCCCATGGCATATGCGGTAAATTCATACTGCTCCTCGGTAATATTGATCGTATCACTCGTTGCTTTTCTGCCCTTTACCTGCAGACAGAATACATAGCGTTTGGCATTTTTATACCAGAAGCTCATACCGATCGAAACATTGACCTTCGTCCAGACAACGAAATCCAGCTCGATCGCAATATCGATCACGAGAAGCACACGGAAATGCTGCTCCGTGATCCGTTTGGTGTAGATCTCAACCCACTCGCCATCATCCTCTAACAAATCCGCATAACGCTCTGCCAGGGATTTTGCCACAGAAATCTGATCACTGCCTCCGGTGTTGGCCTCCACATCATCATCCGATCCGCCCAGATCAGCCAGGAAAGGCGCCTTATCGGATATATACTCACTTCCGTTCTCCATCATATCTTCAAGCTCGGAAATGATATTTTCCACATCATTTGCCAGCTTCTGCTTCTTTTTGTACTGCGATATCGAAGTACCGCTGCCACCGCCTGTCGGATAAAGCAGGTAATTATTTGCCTGTTCCGTTTTAAAGTTGATATCCAGTCCGATCCCTGTATATTCATACAGATCCAGAGAAGCTGTCACACGGTAATCTGCAATATAAGGGAAAATACCCCACACCTTCCATACTGCTTCTCCGTCTACATGAACCGCAACACGCACTTCCTGTTCAAATGTTGCTGTAACAGTGATCGTAAAATCCGCATAACGTGCCACATGGAACGTGATCGGAACCTTGATCTCCAGTCCCAGATGGACACCACTTTCATTGCCGTCGAAATGGCGCAGCTTTGTATCAAGATCCGCCTTTACCTGTGGCATTCCCACTTCCACGCGCTTTTTCGCAGAGCCCGGGGCTGTCAGCCCCTCTATCTCATCTGCTCCCGCAATTTCCACATTTGCTTTCAGTTCTTTTCCAAGCTCTTTTTCCAGCTCGGCAAAGGAATCTGTACGAAGTGTCATTTCGCCGATCTGCTGTGCTACGTCTTCTGCAAATCCGCTTTCCACTGCCTGTGCTTCCAGGTTACTTTCCAGTGCCTGCACATCTGTACCGTCCAGCAGATCCTTTCCATTCACAGATTCGGTCGTATAAACATCCATGGCAGCTTTGACATCTTCCCATGTCTGCGGCTGATAAGCGATGATATACTGTCCATTTGACAAAAGAACACTTGTGATCTTTCCGTAAGAAAGCGTGCTCTGATCATTTGGATCTGTATACAGAGCCAGAAAATCTCCTTCATCCACTGTCGTATCGGCAGAAAGCATCGTATTCTGGCTGATACTGCTTCCATCAAAGGCCAGCTCTGACAGAGCAACCGTCACACTGTTATTTCCCGGATCGCCGTCCTGATCCTTTGTGATATCCAGTGGCAGGACATCCGGCATAAAAAGTACATCTTCTGTTTTCGATCCCCGGTAAGTATACTGATTTCCGTTCACGCCCGTGATCTCGAAGAATGAAATATCGCTTCCGTCCGCAGACGATGCCACCTCATCCATCGTCGGAATGACATCTCCCGCATAGACAGCGATCTGATCGCCTATTTTCAGCTTTTTGTCCGTATAGGTGAAACTACCGGTCGTCGTGCTTCCTTCACTTCTGACCGATCCGTCCGGTCCAAGTGTCATCGTTGCAACAGAAACAGACTGCGCACTTTGTCCGTTCACAGTCAGGCTGGATAATTCCTTTACATGGATATATTTCAGGTTTGGATTTAAGGAAACATTTTTTACTTCATCCTTATGGATCGAAATCTCATATTCACGGATCGAAGTATCAAAGCCGGTAAAGTAAAGATCTTTACTATCTAATAACAGCCTGTAATTGGATCCCTCTTTCCAGCCGTTTTCTTTACTGATTGTATATGTATTGTTTCCTGCGGCTGATAGATGCAGTGTGATCTCTTCCGTAAAATCACTGATATTTTTCAGTGTACAGGCAGCTAAGATCTCATCCGCGCTCATAGCGCCGCTCTGGTCTGTTACCTGAATGACAAGAGAAGCACCGTCTACATCGATCGCGCGCGCAAAAGCAGCGATCGCATGCGACTGGAACGCCTGATCTTCGGTATAAGCCGCATATAATGTCGTATCGCCCAGCAGGCGGTCTGTTGTTGCGACATATCTGGTGCAGCCCTCGTCATAGCACCAGCCGAGAAATGTATAACCGGACTTGATGGCAATCGGCAGATCACCAAGGGACGTGCCCGGCGCAAGTGTCTCTTCTTCAAAGGAAATGAGACTGCCCGGATTTTTCGGATCATCCTTAAAACCGCCGTTTGCTTCATAATTTATCGTATAGCTCGGACTTTCATGACCAATCTCAAAGGTCAGTGTATCCTGATATTTTCCCGCTGTCTGTGGATCTCCCGTTACTTCACAAACATAGACTTTTTCATCACTCTTTTTGGTTGATGTCAGATTGATCACAGGTACGCCATTTTCCG
>JABLTM010018247.1_pt1 | contig 12403 bp, 9 predicted proteins | sample 7160121 | NCBI WGS metagenome assembly JABLTM01 (sample SAMN14651224, study PRJNA627086) | human gut metagenome | isolation source: feces | host: Homo sapiens
TGGGAATTTATGCTGACCGTCATTGGCGAGAAGTACAGATTAAGGGACACGTCTTTTGGTAAGATAGATTTGAATACATTTTTTATGCGCTTGCAGGAGCAGAATGATACCGTGGCTTCCTGGAGCGATACTACAATAACAAAGTTAAAACAGATAATTGCCAGAGTGCTTGTTGAAACAGAATATCTCGACAACCTCAAGGCAGATCATTTGAATCCAGTATGGCTGCATCCTGTTTTGGAGAATGCCATCAGAAGCAATGACGACACAGCGATACTGCCAGCGTTTAATTGCTTTTCTTACGCCTAAGCGTGCAAAGAAATGCTCCAGTGGAGCATTTTGTGTAGGAGGTAGCCAATGAGTGACATAAAAGAACGTCTGGACAAAGTTCGGGCATTGATTCAGGAACCGGAGTTCCTGGAAGGCAAGGGACTTAGCAATGAAGTGAATATCAGAATCTTCTGTTATGAACCGGAGAACGAAATGGTTGTCCGCCATTTTGTGAATCAGCTGGAAACTGATCAGTCCTTAGATTGCCATTTGATCGTTTGTAATTTATATAAAACATTTCTCTCTATCTGCGATGATATGGACATCACAGATGCGATTCCCGATATGGAAGAAGCTGACGGAAGTGCTTATCTTCTGGAGCAGCTTAACTCCGCAATCGGCAATGGAGAGTTCATTGATAAAATCCAGTATGAGCCACACGAACCGGGTGATGTGCTGATGCTGACAGGTGTGGGCGAGGTGTTCCCGTTTATGAGAATCCATACGTTACTGGAAGCTTTGCAACCGTATTTTTCAGATGTTCCGATTTTGGTTATGTATCCTGGTGAGTTTGATGGTCGTCATGTAAAACTGTTCAATCGATTGACACCAAATGATTATTATCGGGCATTCAATGTCATAGATTAAGGGGGATAAAGCCATGATGATTCGAGATATGTTTGCGGATGACATTAACCGCAAAATCAATGGTGTAATTAAAGTAGATCAGGCTGCTGATGATGTAATCGAGCAGGAGTTAAATGAATATGTCATTACCAGAGAATTGAAGAAACATTTCATTACGTTCTTCAACTATTACGGTGATGCTTTCGACCAGCCGACAGCCGATATGGGTGTTTGGATTTCCGGTTTCTTTGGAAGTGGTAAATCTCACTTCTTGAAAATGCTTTCCTACCTTTTGGAAAATAAAGAGGTAAAAGGCATTCGCAGTGTGGAGCGTTTTCGTAAAAAGTTTGAGGATGACCCGGCAACTTTTATGCTGATCGACCGTGCCACGAAGGGGCAGACGGAAACCATTCTTTTCAATATTGATATTGAGGGATTCAGCAATAAAGATAAGACTGCGGTTCTTCGTGTATTTGCGAAGATGTTCTATAACCATCTAGGATTTTACGGTGAAAATCTGAAAGTTGCCATGATGGAGCGTTATATTGACCAGCAGGGTAAGACAGAGGAGTTCCGCAGAGTTTTTGAAGAAAAGAAAGGCAAGCCTTGGCTTGAAATGCGCCGTGCCTTTGCCTTCAATGGAAAGTTCATCATCCCGACACTGATGGAAGTTTTGGATATGAGTGAGGACGATGCCAAGACGTGGTTCAATGATAAAACCGCAACAGAAATTTCTATTGCACAGCTTGTGGAAGATATGAAAGCCTATGTGGATACAAAGCCAGCCAACTTCCGTCTGCTGTTTATGATTGACGAGGTTGGTCAGTATGTTGGTACGGATACCGATATGCTTTTGAACCTCCAGTCTCTGACTGAAAAAATCGGAAGCGAGTGCGAAGGTAAGATTTGGGTGATCTGCACCGGACAGGAAGCCATTGATGAAATCATCAAAGTTCGTGCGGATGAGTTCTCCCGTATTCAGGCTCGTTTCAAAACAAGATTGAGCTTATCTTCTTCCTCCGTGGACGAAGTTATCCAGAAGCGTATTCTGAAAAAGAAACCGGAAGCAACAACGGATTTGGAAACCGTTTATGAGCAAAATGATTCGGTTCTGCGTAACCTGTTCAGCTTTAGCGGCTCTATTCTGGATATTAAAGGATATTCCGGTCCGAGGGAATTTACAGAGAACTTCCCGTTCGTGCCGTATCAGTTCATCATCATGCAGAAGGTATTTGCGGAAATCCGGAAACATGGAAATTCCGGTAAGCACCTGTCCGGCGGTGAGCGTTCTATGCTGTCCGGCTTCCAGGAAGCTGCACAGAAAATTCAGGAGAAGGATGAATACGCACTTGTTCCGTTCTTCCGTTTTTATGATACCGTACATACTTTCCTGGACGGCTCTATCCGCCGGGTAATCGAGCGTTGCCAGAAAGCTGCTGACAATGGTGATGGTATCGAACAACAGGATGTGGATGTACTGAAACTTCTGTACTTGATTCGATATATTGATGATATTCCTTCCAATCTGGACAATATCGTGATCCTTATGGCAGACGATATTCGTGTGGATAAGATTATCATGCGTGAAGCTGTCCGAGGATGCCTTGATCGTCTGATGAGTCAGAACTATATCGGCAGAACCGGTGACACTTATAACTTCCTGACTGACGAAGAACAGGATATTCAGCGTGAAATAAGAGATACAAATGTGGATACTGCTTCTATCGTGGAGCGTATTGCTCAGATGATTTACGGTGATATTTTCACAACCAAGAAGTTCCGTTATGGGAAATATGACTTTGCTTTCGATCAGATGGTAGATGGCATTACGGTTGGAGTGGCAACAGGTGGTATGCGTCTGCGTTTCCTGACCGTTGCTACCGATGCTATTGAAAAAACTGATTACCGTCTGATGTCAGAATCCAAAGGCAACGAAGCAATCGTGGTTCTGGCTGATACGCCTTATTATGAATCTCTGGAATCTGCCATGAAGATTCGTAAGTATGTAAAACAGAGAAATGTAAGCCTGCTTCCTAAGAGTGTGCAAAAAATCATCAGCGATCAGCAGGACGAAGCCGGAAAATATGAGCTGAGCGCTATGACCGAATTACAAAATGCCATTGAAGAGGCACAGTTCTATGTAGATGGTGAGCATTTGGAAATCAAAGCCGGAAATGCCAAGAGCAAGATTGACCAGTCTCTTGAATATCTGGTTGCTCATGTATATAGCAAGCTCGATCTGATTACAGATAATGCAGGCAGTGATGCAGATATTATTGCGATTCTGACAGGTGCGGTAACAGCACTTCCGGGCATGGAACCGAACCGTGATGCAGCTTCTGCTATGGAAGAATATCTGGAAATGCAGGATGCGAAAAAGCTGCCGACTTCTATGGCAGATGTGCAAAGCAAATACAGTGCGATTCCGTATGGCTGGAAAGAAATCGACATTGCTGCGGTTGCGGCACAGCTGATTTATTCCCAGAAAGTAACCATCAAGTATGCAGGCAATACCATTCAGCCGGATGACCTGAAACTACTGGATATGCTCCGCAAAAAGAGTGAGATTGGTAAGACTTCTATCAGTAAGCGTAAAACCATTTCCGCAACGATGATGCGTGATGTAAAATCAATGCTCCGGGATTATTTCGATGTTATGGATGTACCGGATGATGAAGATGGTCTGATTCGCTTTGTGACTGAGAAATTCAGTGAACAGCGTGATTACTATGCTTCTCTGGATGCCCGTTATGACGGACATAAATACCCGGATCGTGCGTTGGTGCAGGAAGCCATTCATCTGATGGATGATGTACTTTCTCAGAAGAAAGACAATATTGCATTGATTGAACGTGTGCTGAAAAAAGAGGATGCATTGTTTGATAACAAAGAAGCCATGAGCAACGGCATTGAAAATTTCTTCAAGACCCAGGTGATGGTATTCGACCAGGCAGTGCAGTTTGAAAAATCTCTGCACGACGATCTTGACCGAATTGCAGAAAATGAGGAAGCACATAAGGCACTGAATACCATTCGTTTGATTACGATGGTTGAAACCGGAGGTAAGTTCAACTATAACCAGATTCGTGAACTGAATCCGTTGATGGATACGGTTCGTACTGCCCATGATAAGATGCTGGAAGAAAAACGTGCCGAGGTTCTGGAAACGGTTCGTCAGTGTATGGAAGCAACCCACACTGTCGCAAACGGCGATTCCAAGGCATCCCATCTGATTGAAAAATCAGACCGATATTTCAGCCAGTGCAAGGAGAAAATCGCAGAATTAAAAAGCCTTGCCCTTCTGGATGCTATGTTCCTGCCAATGTGCCAGTACAAGGATGATACGGTCAGCAATATTGAGTCTGTTCTGGCTCCACCTGCACCGAAGCCGCAGGTACAGTCGACACAGCCGGGAAAAGAAGCAGATCCAGCAAAGAAGAAAGTGGTTCGTGCCTATAACCGACAGGTTGTATTCCAAGCAAAGACCTTGCAGACGGATGCAGATATTGATGATTATGTGGAGAAGATTCGTTCTCAGTTGAAACAGTTATTGAAGAATTGTGATGAGATTAAGTTGAATTAAGTATTATGATTAAGGAAGAATAATGAATAATTATGAAAAGAAAGAGAAAATAATAGATGAAGCTAAGAAAGAAACGGACACAAAATTAACGGATTCAATAGCAAATGAATCAATAAAACAAATACAGAAAAATCAAAATAAAATTCTTGAGTCATTTCAACCAATATTAGAAAAGCAGACTAATATGAAAGTGGGGCTAGAAAATTTTAAGAAATCGTTGGGTATGTCTGTTTCAAAATGGAATCAAATGCAAGAGGTTATAAAAATCTTAAAAAAATCATTTAAATTTTCTCATAATATTGAAGTTGGTGAATTTTCAAAAGCTATCTATAGAATGACAGCAGAATTTTCAGAAGTAATTCGAAAAATTAAAATTCCATCAATTTCTGAGAAAAAAAAGCAAGAACTTCTTGAAATACATAGGTTGTGGGGACATTATGGATGGACAATAAATCCTTGTGCAGATGAAGAAACGCTATTTAGTAGTATGCCAGCTAATAAAAAAGATGCTGACATTATGGCATTAAAACAATGTCCTAATAAAATAATGGAACAAATATTTGAAGTTTTATTAGAAAACAAACGAACGAAAAAGACAGATTTTAGAGAAGCAGTATTTGATTATAGACATAAGCAGTATAAATCATGTGCGTTTATTTTGTTTGCTTTAATTGATGCGATATTGATTAGATTGCAGAAAAAATCGACTTTAGATGGAAAAAGGCGTAATGTTGGGTTAAGCGCTGTGCGAGATGCAAAGAAACGAACGGAAATAGATGTGAATACAGAAGTGCTTTATACAGCATTGTTTTGTACAAATCTTTTTGCTTGTCTTCAAAAAGTGTTTGAAAGTGGAAACGATTTTAGAAAACAACCGGAGGTTATAAATAGAAATTTTCTTGACCATGGAATGCTTACAAGAAAGGTTACGAAGAAAGACTGTATGCAATTGTTTTTGCTGTATTACAATATGCTCAAGCTGTTAGAGTTGATTTATTAAGAGGATGAATATAATGGATAAGAATGCGATTAAAAAATTTGCTGTCTGGGCAAGAACAGAGCTGATCGCCCGTGTTTCCCTGAAAGGTGTGGAATACGGTATCACAGAGGGCAACATTGAGGATGCTAATGTGGACAGCGTTGGCGGCAAAGTCCTTACTGCCGATGAAAAGAAGCAGCGTCAGGCTTTGATTGATGAGATTAACGATAAAGGATATAAGCAGGTCATGGAGGAGGTTGCCTATATTTGGTTCAACCGCTTCTCTGCTTTGCGATTTATGGAAGTCAACGGCTATCTTCCTTCTCATGTGCGTGTATTCACGGACGAGGAAAACAACTTTAAGCCGCAGATTATAACCGAAGCTATTCATCTGGATTTGGATGGACTCAATATGGAAAAGGTCTATGAGCTGAAAGATGCGGAAAAGACCGAAGAATTGTATAAATATCTGCTGATTGTGCAGTGCAACGCTTTGAATAAGATTCTGCCGGGAATGTTCCAGAGACTCTCAGACTACACCGAGCTTCTTCTGCCGGACAATCTACTTCGTGAAGGTAGTGTGATTCAGCAGATGATTGAGCTGATTCCGGAGGATGACTGGAAGGATGCTGTCCAGATCATCGGCTGGCTGTATCAGTATTATAACAGTGAGAAAAAAGACGATGTTTTCGCAGCTCTGAAAAAGAATGTGAAAATTACAAAAGAAAACATCCCTGCAGCAACCCAGCTTTTCACACCGGACTGGATTGTTCGTTATATGGTAGAGAACAGCCTTGGGCGTTTATGGCTGGAGGGACACCCGGATGTGAAAGAGCAGCTTCTTCCGACTGAGGAAGAACAGTCTGCCTATGCTGCCGGAAACCGTGACCCGGAAGATACCAAATGGCACTACTATCTGGAAGAAGCCGAGCAGGAGCCGGAAGTACAGGCACAGTTGGCTGAGATTCGCAAGGAATACGCCGCACTGACACCGGATCAGCTGAAAGTCATTGATCCATGCTCCGGTTCCGGACATATTCTTGCATATATGTTTGATGTGCTGATGAAGATTTATGAATCTTACGGCTATACTACCCGTGAAGCGGTGGCAAGCATTGTGGAGAATAATCTTTACGGATTGGATATTGATGACCGTGCGGCACAGCTGGCTTACTTTGCGGTAATGATGAAAGCCCGTCAGTATGACCGCCGCTTCTTCAGCCGTGGCATTCAGCCCCATGTGTATGCTATTGTCGAGAGCAATCATGTAGATAAATTTGCAGTAGATTATTTCTGTAATGGCGATATGAAGCTCACAGCTTCTATGGACACCATCATCAAAGAGCTGCATGATGCAAAGGAATACGGTTCTATTCTGACTGTGACACCGCAGGATTGGTCTGCTCTGTATGACCGTTTTGCTGAGATTACGGAAGATATAAATATGTCTCGTGAGACGGCACTGAGAGAATTACTGCCATTGGTACAGGTGGCAGAAGCATTGGCACAGAAGTATGATGTGGTTGTGACAAATCCACCGTATATGGGTGCATCAAGCATGGGAAGCAATCTTACAAATTATGCCAAGAAACAATATCCAGATAGTAAAAGTGATTTGTTTGCAATTTTTATTGATCATTGTGAACAAATGACGAGAAAAAATGGTTTTCAAGCAATGATTACACAGCATACATGGATGTTTTTATCAAGCTTTGAAAAACTAAGAGCAAAATTACGAAATATATGTGTTGTGAATATGGCTCATTTGGGAGCAAGGGCTTTTGAAGAAATAGGTGGTGAAGTAGTCCAGACAACATCGTTTGTGTTTAGAAAAGCTGTTTTAAATAACCATAATGGTGTTTATTGTCGTTTGGTAGAATCTACTACGCAACAGGCAAAAGAAGATCGGTTCCTTTCTAAAAGGAATAGATACATTGCACAACAGATAAAATTTCTAAAAATACCTGGAAATCCATTGGCTTATTGGGTTAGTGATAAGTTTGCAAATTTGTTTGAAAAGGAATGTGTTCGAGACGTAGCTACTGCATGTATTGGAATGCGTACTGGGAATAATGACCGTTTTTTAAGACTTTGGTATGAAGTGGAAAATAAAAAAATAGGCTATAAGTATCCTTCAGCTGCATCTGCTGAAAGAGATGGAATGAAATGGATTCCTTATAATAAAGGCGGTGAATTTAGAAAGTGGTATGGTAATCATGATTATGTTGTAAATTGGGAGAATGATGGATGTGAGATTAAAGAGAATACTCGCAGAGTATATCCACAGCTTGGAGATAATCTTGGTTGGAAAATAAGCAATGAAAAATATTATTTTAAAGAAGGCATTTCTTGGACGGTAGTTACGTCTAAAGTTTGTTTCCGTAGATATTATCAAGGACATATTTTTAGTAACAGTGGGCAGTCCGTTATTTCAGATAATTCGGTATTACTTGATTATCTAACAGCAGTCCTTAATAGTCGAATTTCGGAAATGGTTTTAGCAATGATTTCACCTACATTAGGATTTGAGTCAGGATATGTAAATAAAGTGCCTGTGGTTATAGATAAAAACAGAGAGTGTGAATGCTGTACTATTGCAAACAGTAATATTTCTATTTCAAAAATAGATTGGGATTCCTTTGAAACCTCATGGGACTTTCAACACCATCCATTGCTTCGCAAAGTTCCTACCATTGCGGAAGCCTTTGACCAGTGGCAGAGTGAATGTGATGAGCGTTTCAATCAGTTGAAAGACAACGAGGAAGAACTGAACCGTATTTTCATTGATATTTACGGTTTGCAGGATGAGCTGACACCGGATGTTGAGGATAAGGATGTCACTGTCCGCAAGGCCGACCTTGGCAGAGATATTCGCTCTTTTATTTCCTATGCGGTTGGCTGTATGTTTGGTCGCTACTCTCTGGATGTGGAGGGTCTTGCCTATGCAGGCGGCGAATGGGACAACAGCAAGTACGATTCTTTCGCTGCGGATAAGGATAACATTATCCCAATTTGCGACGATGAATACTTCGAGGATGATATTGTTGGTCTGTTTGTGGAGTTCGTAAAAACGGTTTACGGTGAAGATACACTGGACGAAAATCTGAAATTCATTGCTGATGCGCTGGGCGGCAAAGGTCAGCCGAAGGATGTGATTCGGAATTATTTTCTGAGTGGCTTCTATTCTGACCATTGCAAAATTTATCAGAAACGTCCGATTTACTGGCTGTTTGACAGCGGCAAGAAGAATGGCTTTAAGGCTCTGATTTATATGCACCGCTATCAGCCGGACACCATTGCTCGTATTCGTACCGATTATGTACATGAACAGCAGGCTCGTTATCGTACTGCTATTGCCGATTTGGAACAGCGTATTGCGAATGCTTCTACCGGCGAGCGTGTGAAGCTGAACAAAAAGCTGACCACTTTGCAGGCACAGGATACTGAAATCAGAACCTACGAGGAAAAGATTCATCACCTTGCCGACCAGATGATTTCTATTGATCTGGACGATGGCGTGAAGAAGAATTATGCAATTTTTCAGGATGTTTTGGCTAAAATAAAGTAGGAAAGAGGATGAGAAAGTGCAGTCAAAAGAGGATGTTTTAAATAGAGAACCATTTGTCAAACAGATAGTTGATTTGACTAAGATCCTTTCAGAAAAACGTAAAAATTGTTGTTTTGCTATTGAAGGAGAATGGGGAAGTGGTAAGAGTTTTGCACTGGAAAAGATTCAAGAATGTCTTCAAGTGGAACAATCGGAAACAACAAACACGGATCGTTTTTTTGTTGTTCGATATGATTGTTGGCGGTACGATTACTATGAAGAACCGATAGTTGCTATTATTTCTGTATTAAAAGATCAGATTGAACAGTATGTGAGTTTATTATCAAATGAGACTAAGAAAGAAATGTTAGCCATTGTTAAAAATACAATAACAAAGATTGCTGTCGAAGCAATCAAATCAAAGACGGGATTAGATTTGGATGGTATTGTTGGAACATCTGAAGATGATGGAAAAATATATGATAAATATTTTGGCTTCCAGAATATATTTAAAGAAGTACAAGAGCAAATTAAGAAGATATCAGAAGAACAAACAGTAGTTATCATGGTTGATGAATTAGATAGATGCTTGCCCTCGTATGCGATTAAAGTGTTGGAACGTATTCATCATGTATTCAATGAGTTGGAAAATGTAGTGGTTATAATTGCAATGGAGAAAAAACAAATGTCGAATTCATTGCATCAAATTTATGGTGATGAAATGGATGTTGATCGATATTTGAAAAAAATAATCTCATTAAGTTTTAAACTGGATAATGGATCGGCTAATAATTTTATTAAGAAATATGAGAGTTTTATGAATATGTTTATCATCCAAGATCAAGAAAGGGATGAGTTGGAAAAATTTTTAAAGGAAATTACTTTTGGAATAGAAATTCGCGCACAGGAAAAAATTTTTGAAAATGCAGAAAGTATACATAGACTGATGGCAGAGCAAGAAAAAATGGATAGTGCTATATTAGCGTTTGAGGTGCTTGTTTTATGTATAAAAGAAAAAATGTCAACAGTTAGTATGAAGTGGATAGTTGATACATCAGGTTATCCAGATGTCGAAACTAGAATTGGAAAAGATTATTTTGATTCGATAAGGGATTATGCAAAACATATTAGACAATATCCTAAAAAAGTAAACTACAAATTTGTATGTAAGGAAAATGATTTTGTTGACAAAATGATTTTTATAATTTCTGGATTGTATAATGAATATAAAAACAACGAATGCGATTCGTTTTATTGTGCAGATAAGGAAATACAACAAAAGTTGAATTTTTCAAAAAAAGTCTATGAATTATTAAAAATATAGGAAAGGTTGACATATGATGACAGATGAAAAAATCAAAAATTCCAGTGAGCTAGAGTTTGCTGTATTTTGCATTGAAAATGTAGCGGCGAAGCTGGGCGTGGATGCAGAACGTGTTTATCAGGCATTTACCGAACAAAGCGATATTCTGAACGGTTACATTGTGCCGGAATATGAAGTGCTGCATACCCAGAGTCGGGAATATATCGTTGATGACCTTCTTGACGTGATGAAAGAAAGGGGTGTGGAAGTATGATTCTCTATCATGGTTCTTTCTTAGAAATTGCAAAGCCGGATTTGGTTCATTCTCGCCCCAATGTAGACTTCGGGCGTGGCTTCTATGTCACGCCGTTGTATGAACAGGCGGCGAAGTGGTGTGGTAAGTTCAAACGCCGTGGGAAAGATGGTATTATCTCCAGGTATGAATATGATGAAAGACGGGAAGCTGAACTGAAAACGCTGAAATTCGATTCTTATTCCGAAGAGTGGCTGGATTTCATTCTGAGCTGTCGCAGAGGAAAAGATTTGACGGATTATGACTTTGTTGTGGGTGGTGTTGCCAACGATAAGGTGTTTAATACCGTGGAGCTGTTTTTTGACGGACTGATTGATAAAACGGAAGCTATCAATCGCCTGCGTTATGAAAAGCCGAACCTGCAAATATGTTTCCGCACAGAGAAAGCACTGTCTCTGTTGCATTTTGAAGGGAGTGAAACACTATGACAGCGAACCCGATTTTGCTTCAAAAAAAATATAGCCGTGTTATTGAGTGCTTTGCCAAACAGCAGGGACTTTCACTGGATGCGGCACTGGATTTCTTTTATCATTCCCAGGTCTATCAGCTGATCCGTGATGGTGTTTCTGATATGCACTGCATGAGCGATGCGTATTTAGCAGAGGAATTGAAACAGGAATATGAGGAGAAAGTGTCTGAAAAAGCGGTAGTAAAGGAGAAAATAAAGTGAGACATAATATTTTTGATTCAATACCATCAAATATAGTTTCTGGAAAAGATAATGTATTTGCAAATTTTTTGCAAACGGCTGGGCTTTATGATTCCATGAAAATAGATGAAGATAATATTGCTGACTTAATTGAGTTGCTTAAAGGAAATGTTAAAATTAGTGCTTATTGTAAAGAGTGCAAGCAAGAGCGTGTTTTTTACATGAAGCCTATTGAGTATTATTTTGAAACGGGGCCAGATGGGAATGAAGAAATCAGGTGTGCATCTCTTGGTGAGAAAATAGAGTCACTTCAAAATATGATATTTAGCACCAAATCCAGACAAGAAAAGAGTCCTGCCGAAGAATGGAAATGGATAAATTGGCAAATAGCTGATACTACGAGATTAATGAAATTGGAATATATTTGTTCAATGGATGAGAAGCATCATCTTGATTATATTGTTCTGACAACGAACAATTCAATGATGAAAATTGGGCAGTATCCATCTATTGCAGATATGACATTTCCAGAATTAGATGCGTATAAACATGTAATTTCGAAGGAAGATCGTAAGGAACTTGGAACTGCAATAGGACTTTTTGCAAATGGTGTTGGTGCTGGTTCATATGTTTATTTGAGACGAATTCTTGAAAGACTTGTTTACAAAGCAAAAGAAGCTGCGGCTGATGTCATTGATAACGAGATGTTTGAACAGGCGAAAGTTGCTGAAAAAATTAAGATGTTGGAAGGATATCTTCCAGATATACTGGTTAAAAATACAACTATTTATGGAATCTTGAGCAAGGGTATTCATGAGTTAAGCGAAGAAGAATGTCGAAAGTATTTTCCTGTTGTGAAAGAATGCATTTATCAGATACTCGGTATGTGGGAAAGTGAGAGAAGAAAGCAGGCTGATGAAGATGCTTTAAGCAAAGCACTGAGCTCAATTTCTTCATCAATTAAGTAAAAATATGGCAGTAAAGGCTGCCAAAGAGAGCGAGGTGTTATGATGACCATAGAAGAAATTCTTGCAGGCGAATCGAAGAATGTAGAGTTTAAAGAGAACCTGCCGGAGAAAAGCATCAAATATATGAAATCTGTGGTTGCCTTTGCAAATGGAACCGGAGGAAA
>JABLTM010008365.1_pt1 | contig 12391 bp, 10 predicted proteins | sample 7160121 | NCBI WGS metagenome assembly JABLTM01 (sample SAMN14651224, study PRJNA627086) | human gut metagenome | isolation source: feces | host: Homo sapiens
AATTTAGGTTTCGCTTATGTACCAACAGACAAAAGATTTGTTGCAAATTCTACCCATTTTATCACTCCTCATGGATTAGATAATGATGAACATTATACTACTGCATATGAATTAGCCATAATTACAGATTATGCACTAAAAAATGATATCTTCTGCAGTTTAGTTGGTACCAAAACTCATACAATTTTAATTAATAACCAACCAAAAACTTTATCTAACACTAATGAACTTCTTGGCAATTTAAATGGTGTTTATGGTGTAAAAACAGGTTTTACAAATGGAGCTAATAGATGTCTTGTTACTTCAACTAAAAGAGGCAATATGGATTTAATTTGTATCGTATTGGGTGCTGATACTAAAAAAGACAGAACTAAAGATAGTATTGATTTAATTGAATACGCCTTTAAAAATTTTGAGATGGTAAATATACAAGAAAAAATATCAAATGAATTTACTAATTGGAAAATCTGTAATTCTGCTAGTTTCAATGTAAAAAAAGGAAGATCCAATAATATTGATGCTGTTTTAGAAGATTTACCTTATAATTTTTTCCCCGTAAATAGTAATCATCTAGATGATGTAAGCATATATATATATTGTAATACAGATTTTGTTGCACCTTTGCCAGCACACTCAAATATAGGTTATTTAACTGTTAGTATAGATGGCAAAACTGTACTTTCTCTCTCTATATATAACTCTAATGAAATTACTAAAAAAACTTCTTTGATTTTTTACAAAGATTTATTATCAAAATATACATATCATTTAGAAAGTGTGTTTTATTAATTAATTTGATATACAACTCTTGACAAATAACAAATATTTTGGTATTATAATTAAGCTTGCAGTTGCAGGTATAGTTTAGTGGTAAAACATAACCTTGCCAAGGTTAAGTTACGGGTCCGATTCCCGTTACCTGCTCCATTTTTATGTAAGTTAATTTATGGCGATATAGCCAAGTGGTAAGGCACGAGTCTGCAAAACTCTGATCCCCGGTTCGAATCCGGGTGTCGCCTCCATAAAAAAGAAAATATTGAAATTCAATATTTTCTTTTTTTTAATTTGTAACTTTTCTATTTTCTCTATAATATTCCGCAATTAGTTCATCTAATTCTATACTTAATTGATATATCACACTATAATCTTTTCCTGTAACAATACTTTCATTTAATTTATCTCTTAATTTACAAATTTCATCATTTAACATACAGCATCTCTCCTTTTTTTACAATTATTTGTCTGTATGTTAATAAAATAGCATATTTTAATATTACAGTCAATAAAATATTTCATTTTTTTTACTTTTCGTATGACGTTTTTCCATTGATTTTTTCGTATTTCGACATATTTTTACATTTTCTGATATTATTCTATTTGTTTTTTTGTTACACAATTGTAATTTAATTACAATTATGACTTTTTTATTACAGAAATTATCATTTTCTTTTCATCAAATATTTCTTTTAAAATCTGCTCTGCATATTCTTCATTAATTGTAACTATTTCTTCTAAATAATCAAAACTATTTATCTCCTTAAAGAAATCCGCTAAAAACATTCTTGCAATATCTGCTGTATCATTATATTCTTTTACATATTCACCATAAATTCTTTTTTTAATTCTATTAAACGCTTCTGAATTTATATGCGTATTTTTCATTTCTGAAACTTTTTCTTTAAACATTTCATACACTTTTTCTGGTTCTGGAGATTGCCCTGTAATCAATATATGAGCATATCCTCTTGAAAATTCATAATCAAGACTTGGGACACTAAATAATATTCCCTCATCATATAATTTTTTATATAAATCAGAACTTTTTCCAATTATCATATTTAATAATATTTCTATTGCAATATGTTTTCTAACTCTTTCTTTTGTGTCAGCAATTTTATCTTTTATTCCTATTGTAAATAATGGCTGGCTGACATCCATATTTTGTTCAATTTTTTCTTTTACTATTTCTATTGGCTCTTCTGGATAAATTCTTTTTATCTCGCCATTAGCTTTTTTATCTATAAGTCTGCTTTTTACTTCTTCCATTAAAGCTTCAGGTTCAAAATCGCCACACAATACCATTACCATATTTGATGGATTGTAAAATGTATTATAGCATTTATATAAAATCTCTTTATCTATATGACTTATTGTTTCTATAGTCCCTGTTATATCCAATTTTACAGGATGTTCATGATACATAGCTTCTAATGCATTTAAATACACTTTCCACTCTGGATAATCATCATACATCATTATTTCTTGTCCTATTATCCCTTTTTCTTTTTCCACATTTTCATCTGTAAAATAAGGATGTTGGACATAATCCATTAATTCATCTAATGCTGGATAAAAATTTTCTGTACATTCAAATAAATATGCTGTATGATCATTTGTTGTATATGCATTTGCATCAACGCCAAGTGCAGTAAGTGTATCTAAACTATTTATACCACTTTCTTGTTCAAACATTTTGTGTTCTAAAAAATGTGCTACTCCTTTAGGCACTTCTGTTTCTTGGGTTTCGCCAGGTACTATAAATTTACTATCATTAGAACCATAATTAGTTCCCCAAATAACATATTTTTTTTGAATTCCTTTTTTAGGAATGATCATTACTGTTAATCCATTTTCTAATTTTTCAATATATAATTTTTCTTTTACTTTAGAATTCTCTATAATTTTCATTTATCTCTTCCTTTCTGTTTAAACTATATAATTCTATTTATTTTTTAAAAAATATACAGTATTAATAGTAATAGATTGTGCCACTTTTATTATATTTTCTTTCGTTACTTTGTTTATTTTCTCTATATATTCTTCTTCTGTTGTTTTTATACTGGTTAGTTCTTGACCAAAAAGATATGTTATCTGAGTATCTTGCTCATCATCAATACTTTTTATTGCTGATATTATTCCTTTTTTAGCGTTTTCAATATCTTCATCTGTAAATATCCCATTTTTCATATCTTCTAGTTGCTTTTGAATTATCTCAATTGCTTTTTGATAATTTTTAATTTCTATACCACATTTAATAAATATATTACTTTTATATCTTATATAATTTGAACCCGCAGTATATGCTAAACTTGCTTTTTCTCTTACTTCTTGGAACATTTTTGAATTCGCTGACCCGCCTAGTATTGCATTATATACTACCGCATCATACATTTGTTTTTCATCTTCTAAATGCAAGTCAATTCCTATTACTATTTTTCCTTGTGTTACATCCATTTCATCTACTATTTCTTTTTCTTCAACCTCATCTTTTTTCTCTATTTTATTTACTATATATTGTGGTTCTCTTTCTTTTAGCTTTTGGATATTTTCATTTTCTTCTACTATTTTTGTTACTTCATCTATATTTCCAGAAACAAAAATGTCTATTTTACATTCTGAGATCATTTTTTGATAGTATACATATAAATCTTCGGCAGTAATGTTTTCTAAGTCTTCTATATATCCATATTTATAAAGTCCATAAGGCTTATCTTTATACATTTCTTCAAGACATCTGTCAAATGCATATCTTGCTTTATTGTCTGCTTTACCTTCTATGATTCTTTTTATATTTGCTTTTTCTTGATTTATATATTCTTGTTTAAAAGCATTATTTTCTATTAATGGATTAAATATTATTTCTAATATTTTTTCTATAGCTGTTTTCAACATATTATCATTGTCTTGTGGAATATAATTATCATTTATTGTTTCTATATAAAATTTTAATACATGATTGTCTCCTGTTTTGTCTATTCCGCAATCAAAACTAGCTCCATACATTTCTTCCATTTCTTTACTTATTTGCGCTAGTGTCGGCATATTTTTGCTTCCTCTTCTTAATACTGAAGATATTAATGCGTCTTTTGTTACATTTTCTCTTGTTACAGGTATAGTTAAAAATACTGCTATTAAGTTTGTTTTAAATTTGTCTGTTTGTATCTCATGCAATTTTATTCCTTTTTTTATCTCTTTTTCTTTATATTGCATTTTTATCATTCCTTTCCATTTTTGTTAATTATAGTATAATATATTTCTATCTATTTATTCAAGTTTTTTTATTTAATTTTGTATTAACAGTATAAAAAATATTCCACAATTTCTTGCGGAATTTATGTATTAAAATTTTCTTTTTCTTGCTGCCTCTGATTTTTTCTTTCTCTTTACACTTGGTTTTTCATAATGTTCTCTTTTACGAACTTCTTGAAGAACCCCATTTCTTGCACATTGTCTTTTAAATCTTTTTAGTGCATCTTCTATATTTCCATTATTAACTTTTATCTCTGACATTATTTTATTCCCCTCCTTCCGGCGTTTAAAACACTGTATGCGGGATTTCGTTTGTTCTCATCCTATATACGCTAACCATTATACATTATTTGGATACAAGTTGTCAAGCCCTTTTAACATATTTTGTATAATTTGAATGAATTACAATTTATATAATTTATATGTAAATTTTAGAAAATTAATAATATATTGTTTGGAAATACCACGTAAGCGATCAAATGAGCGTAGCAAATGCGATATGGAGCAATCTACATACTAGTATTTTGGGTATGAAGATTGCGACACCAAGGTATAAAAAAACAATATATTATTAATTTCTAAATATAATTTTATGAGTAATAAATTGTAATTCATTCAAATTTATACATCATATGGTATAACCTTGTGTACTTTTAATGATTTTTGCACATCTATTATTCTTTGATTTGAAGAACCTCGAAATTTCAAATTCAAATCCTTTTTATCTTCTTCAAATTTACCATCTACCAACACATCAATATATGACATCAATTCTTTTGTTTCTGCCCAATTTTCGAACATATTTGCCACTATATCTTTATCAAATTTATATCCTGTATAACACCAAATATTTTTCTCTGGCAACTCCTCTTTTATTCTTTTTAACAATGGTAACAATCCCTGTTGATTTTTGTATTCTAAGGGCTCTCCTCCTAAAAGCGAAAGCCCTGATACATATGGATGTTTTAGTTCATTTATTATTCTTTCTGTTTCTTCTTCTTTAAATTCTTTTCCATAATTAAAGTCCCATGCTTGTGCATTAAAACACCCTTTGCAATGATGATTACATCCACTTACAAATAATGAAACTCTAACTCCTTGTCCATTTGCTACATCTGCTATTTTTATATCTGCATAGTTCATTTTGTTCCCCCATTTTAATTATTTTTCAAATAATTTGTTAGCAACATTAAATCTTGTATATTAATTATTCCATTATCATTAATATCTGCTCTTTCTAGTTGCTCATCCTCTAAATTAAATTTTCCTGCAACATGACCTGCTAATAGTTTCAAATCCTCATTATCAATATCACCATTATTATCAATATCACCTTTACCATACGGACCGATTTGAGTAGGCATCTTCCATACTGCCCATAAACTTATTGAATTTCCTGTATATGTTGCATTTGTTTCATAATCAACTTCTTTATTTTTTGCTTTTTCCAATGACGTAGCCCAACCAATAAGATAATGTGATGGCCTTTCTGGATTAGCTACAATCTGATTTAGCACACAGTTTTTATTTGTATTCACTTTTTTTACTTCTGTATTAGTGTTATTAGAAGATTTCCAATACCCACCATTTGCATTAAATGTTATCGTTAAATTTTCCGAATCATTATTTCAATTAATTTTTATACTTGTATCTACATAGTCTGACCACATTTTATATGTACTTGCTCTTTCTCTTCCTAGCGCAGTATAATATGCTACTTTTAGATTATCACTTTGTTGATTAACATATGTATATATATCATCATAAGTATCAACATCATTTTGCATTACAATACTGTTATATGAAGCATTATTGTCCTTTAGTGGATAATAATAATATGTTTTTCCTGAATTTATTAAATTTCCTCTTTCAAAATCCAAGTTTATTCTTCCAGCACTTCTAGCACTACCATCTCCAGAATATTGACCCGCATTAATACTTACACTACCACCGCTAATTCCATGATCTCCTATTTTATAGTACTGCTTACGTCCCTCGCTGTCTTGTCCTAATATATAAATATTATTTTCAGATACTACTTCTTTACTCTCTGAATTAGTAACTAATGAATATCCATTATATACTTTACCACCTATCGAAAATCCTTGCACAAAACTTATTAATGATATATTATGTGTTATATTGTACCATTCCTCTTCAGTTAATTTAGGCATTTGAAATACATTATTTACTCCCAAATAAGCATTATAGTTTGATATTGCTGTTGCAAGATTAACCTCAATCTTATGTCTTATTATAGCTAATCTATGTTCATTAAAACTAGATGATTCATTTTCTATATTTCCACTAAAATTAGTATTTGATGTGTTAAATTGAAATATTTTTTTGGTACTATTTGAATTACTAGAATCCCATATATTTTGATTTTCTTGTATATTTCCATTTTCATCAATAATTGTATCTGTAGCATCTCCATATGTAAGATCCTGTAGGCCACTTTCTTTAAACCACTTTGTAAATTTATATGCATCTATATAATAATCTTTTGCTAAATTATTATTTCTTATAACTCCTAACCATTGCTCATATTGTGCTCCATTTTTCTCCTTACTACATTGTATCGTTAAAGTAGTATCATTTAACCTTGCAATTATTCTCTCTTTATTGATATCTGCATAATATGTTGTTCCATTTAGTTTTATGCAATCATATATATCATTTCCTTGTCCAAGTGGTAAATATTGTTTTACATTTTCTGTTTCTATTGAAACTCCATTATATGTTACACTATTACTTGTTTCATTATATGAAATATTGTCTATTAAATATCCTTCTTTATCAACATATTCATTATTAATTATTCCTTGTACAGATATATGATTATCAAGTGCATAGGTTATTACTACATCAATATTACTTCCTTGTTTATATCTACAACTATACGAAATATATGGTTTTAAACCATATTGTCCTTCACCTTCATCAGTTTTTATAGTTCCATCTTCATTAGCCATATTTTTATATGGTGAATATATGTAAAAACCATCATACAAAGTATATACTAATGCTGGTACATATCTATCTACTGCGTCATTTGAATATCCATTTAAAGCAAATGTTGATTTAATTGAATTTCTAAAAGTTGATATAGAAGCCTCTAAATCTCGCGCCTTTGAATTTGTTAATTCTGATGTCGCACTAGTTGTTGTATTTATCTGAAATGCTCTTATTGCATCATATGTAGCAGATGTAAGCTTATTATCATATAATGTTTGTGTATTTATAGTTTTTATTTGATATTGTGTATATGTTTCTATTACTAGTGAAATTGGTAATATTATTATTATAAAGATTATTGCCAAATCTTGTACCTTCATATGTATTCCTCACTTTTTTTCTCTTTGTTTCATATATAATATAATTACTACATTTATTGATTTTTGTCAATAGATAAAATTGGCACTTTTTATGTCAAAACATAGAAAAAGAGCGTATTTTAACGCCCTTTTATTCTTCAAAAATTTTATCGAATTCTTCACCTTCGATTTTTTCTTTTTCAAGTAATACACTTGCAACAGCATGTAATTTATCTACATGTTCACTTAATATTGTTCTAGCTCTGTTGTATGCTGTATCAACTATTCTTTTTACTTCTTCATCAATTATATTTGCTGTTTCTTCTGAATAGTCTTTTGTTTGAGCAAAGTCTCTTCCTAAAAATACTTCTCCTTGACCTCCGCCAAACATTATTGCTCCAACCCTTTCGCTCATACCATATTTTGTTACCATATTTCTTGCTATTTGAGATGCTCTTTCTATGTCATTGCTTGCACCTGTTGATATATCGTTTAATATAAGCGCTTCTGCAACTCTACCACCAAGTAATGAAACTATATTTTCTTCCATTTCTGTTTTTGACATAAATGATTTGTCCTCTGTTGGTCTATACATTGTATATCCACCAGCCATACCACGTGGTACTATAGAAATTTGATGTACTGGATCTTGTGTTGATAAGTATCTACTTACAACTGCATGACCTGCCTCGTGATATGCTACTAATCTATTTTCTTTTTCGCTTCTTACTCTTGTTTTCTTTTCAGGTCCCATAGTTACTTTTACCATGGCATCTTCTATTTCTTTCATTCCTATTTCTTTGTAATTTCTTCTTGCTGCTAATAATGCTGCTTCATTTAATACATTCTCTAAATCTGCTCCAGCAAATCCTGATGTATTTTTTGCTATTACTTTTAAATCTACATCTTCTGATATCTTTTTCTTACGTGCATGTACTTCTAATATCTGTTCCCTTGCCTTTACGTCTGGACTTCCTACTACTATTTGTCTATCAAATCTTCCTGCTCTTAATAATGCTTTATCTAATACGTCTGGTCTATTTGTTGCCGCTAATATAATTACACCTTCATTATCTGAGAAACCATCCATTTCTACTAATAATTGGTTTAATGTTTGCTCTCTTTCATCATGTCCTCCACCTAAGCCAGCTCCTCTTTGTCTACCAACTGCATCAATTTCGTCTATGAATATTATACATGGTGCATTTTTCTTTGCTTGTTCAAATAAGTCTCTTACTCTTGATGCACCAACACCAACAAACATTTCTACGAAGTCTGAACCACTTATTGAATAAAATGGTACTCCAGCTTCTCCTGCTACTGCTTTTGCTAATAATGTTTTACCTGTACCAGGTTGACCTACTAACAATACTCCTTTAGGTATTCTTGCTCCCATGTCTGTAAATTTCTTTGGATTTTTTAAGAATTCTACTATTTCTTCTAATTCTTCTTTTTCTTCATCTACACCTGCAACATCATCAAATGTTACTCTGTTTTTTTCGCCTGCATTTACTAATCTAGCTTTGCTTTTTCCGAATGTCATATTTTTAGCTCCACCTTGGTTGTTTCCACTCATCATCATAAACCAGAATATAAAGAAAATTATTAATAATCCAAATGGTGTTATTAAACTTAATATTGTAATCCATATTGATTCTTTTGCTTCATCTAAAGTAAAGTCTCCTGCTTTTAAATATTCCTCTGTATATGTCATAAAGCTGTCTAAACTTGGTATATTTACTTCTTTTTCGGCTTTAGCATTTTTCATCTTTACTGTTGCAGAATTTCCTGTAGATGAAATTTCTATACTTTCTACTTCTTTATTAGCAATACTTGTTACTAATTCTGAATATGTCATTTTTGAACTACTATTTTCCATTATTGATGATAATAGTACTATTACTATTACTCCTATTATTAACCACATGGCTAATGTTTTTATTCCTTTTTTCATTTAAGTCCTCCTATTTTTATTATCTTTTGCAACTATAACATACCTTTTTTATTTTTTCAATAGTTTTTCAGTGACTTTTTTGTGTCCTTTTTGTTGCAGTTTTCTAGGTTTTCCTGCGGATTTTCATTTTACGAGTATATTTTATTAGTTCATTTTTATGAAAAATATTTTTTTATCTTTTACTAGTACTTTTAAATTTTTATTTGGTGTTAGATATTTATTTCCTACATTATTAGTACATAATTTTAGAATATCTTCAATATGAATCTTTTCAATCCTATCAGTTGAGCCATTTAGCTCCTTTATAGTTTTCAAAACTAATCTTTTTTGTATTACATTTTCTTGTTGATTAAATTCTTTTAATTTTAATATTATCTGTTTATCTGATTTTTCTATTAATAATTTATTGTATATTTTTTGAGTTTGTAAATCAATGTAGTTACTCTCATCCGTAGCGACTTCTGATAATCTACTTAGTGTTTGAATAATATTTGGATTAAATTCCTTTTTAATATACGGAATAACAATATTTCGAATTTTATTTCTTGTATATTCATTTTCAAAATTTGTTTTATCAATTCTAGGTTGTAAGTTTCTATCTTCACAATATTGTTCTATCTCTTGGCGTTCACATTCTATAAGTGGTCTTATATATTTATTATCTCTTATAGGTTCTATTCCTTTAAGTCCTGAAAGTCCACTTCCCCTAAGCAAATGCATTATGATAGTTTCTATTTTGTCATTTTTATTATGAGCAATTGCAATTTTATTTGAACCTGTTTTTTGCAAAACTTCTTCAAAAAAATCATAGCGAACTTTACGGCCAGCTTCCTCTGTTCCCATTTTTTTATCATTTGCTATTTTCTGTACATCCGCTCTTTTAACAAAAAATTCTATATTATGTTTTAGACAATAATTTTGCACATATTTTTCATCATCTATAGCTTCTTTTCTAATCATATGATTAATATGTGCAACATATATTTCAAAGTTGATATTTTTTTCTTCTTTTAGTCTCCTCATCATATCAAGCATGCACATAGAATCTGGTCCACCTGATACGCCTAAAACAATTTTATCTCCATCTTTTATTAAATCTGTCAAAAGAGCTGGTTCTTTTTGACAACTAATCATCAAATCTCCTCTCTAAGTTTACAAACTTTGTATATTGTCCCATCCATAATAATTCTACAGTTCCAGTTTGTCCACCTCTCTGCTTTGCTATTATTACTTCTGCAATATCTTTCTTTTCACTTTCTTTGTTATAATAATCATCTCTATATAAAAACATTACTATATCGGCATCTTGCTCTATTGATCCAGATTCACGCAAGTCTGATAACATTGGTCTGTGATCTGGTCTTTGTTCTACAGCTCTGGATAGCTGTGATAATGCTATTACTGGTACATTTATTTCTTTTGCTAGTATTTTTAATGACCTACTTATTTCAGCAATTTCTTGCTCTCTGCTTCCAGCCCTTTTACTACCTTGTACTAACTGTAAATAATCTATTACAACTAATCCAATTCCTTTATCAATTGATAACTTCCTGCATTTTGTTCTTATTTCTGTAACAGAAATTCCTGGTGTATCATCTATATAAATTTCTGCTTCTGATAATGGTCCAATTGCTCCAGCAAGTTTTACCCAGTCGTCTTCGCCTAATTTTCCTGTTCTTACTTTATTACTGTCTACCATTGCCTCACTACATAGAATTCTGTTCACTAATTGATCTTTTGACATCTCAAGGCTAAATATTGCAACTGGTGCATTTCCTCTTAATGCAGCATTTGTTGCTAAATTTAATGCAAATGCTGTTTTTCCCATAGCAGGTCTTGCTGCAATTAAAATTAGTTCTGAACCATGCAATCCTGCTGTTTTATAGTCCAATTCCGCAAATCCTGTTGGAACACCAGTTATATGTTGTTTTCTATTATATAACTCTTCTAGTTTAGTAAAACTTTCTACTAATACATCTTTTATTGGTGTATATCCTTTTTGATTTTTGCTTTGCATCAAATCAAAAATTTTCTTTTCGGCTCCATCCATGATGTCTTCTACATCTTCAGCAGGGTCATAGCCTAATTCTATTATTTCATTTGCCGTTTTTATAAGATTTCTTAATATTGATTTTTCTTCTACTATTTTGATGTATTTTTGTACATTGGCTGTAGTTGGAACTTTGTCTGGTAAACTTGCTAAATAATCAAACCCGCCAACTTGCTCAAATTTTCCCATAGATTCTAATTCATCTTTCAATGTAATAATATCTATTGGTTCAGATTTATTATACAAATTTACAATTGCTTGATATATTGCTTTATGATCATCTCTATAAAAAGCATCTTCTTTTAATACTTCTATTGCTGTATTTACTGCTTCTCTATCTGTAAGCATACTTCCTAAAACTGCTTGTTCTGCATCTATATCATGTGGTGGTATTTTTGCTAGCTCCATTTTGCGTCATTTCCTTTCGTTATTTTTCTACTACATCAACTTTTATTTTTCCATAAACACCTTCAAACAATTTTACATCAACTGTGTGAATCCCTAGTGTTTTTATTGTTTCTTTTAAATCAATTTTCTTTTTGTCTATTTTGATTTTGTGTTGTTTTTCTAAAGTTTCTGCAATTTCTTTTGCTGAAACTCCTCCAAATATTTTTCCATTTTCTCCAGCTTTAACTTCTATTCTTGTCATTATTTTTGTTAATTTTTCAGCAAGTTTTTTTGCTTCTTCTTTTTCTGTGTCTTTTTTAAATTGATTTGAGTCTTTTTGTGCTTTTAATTTACTCATATTTTCTGCATTAGCTTCAACTGCTAAATTCTTAGGGAATAAGAAGTTACGAGCATATCCATCTGATGCATTTATAACTTCATCTTTTTTTCCTACTCCTTTTATATCTGCTTTTAATATTACTTTCATGTTTGTTCCTCCTTTTGAATTTTATTCTTTTTCAGCAAAATATTCTTCTATTTTATTTATTAGTTCTTGTTTAGCCTCTTCAATTGTCATATTTTCTAATTGTGCTCCGGATTTAAGAAACAATTTATTAGTATCAGATTTTTTTGATAAAGAAATTGATAAAAAAT
>JABLTM010136405.1_pt1 | contig 12388 bp, 12 predicted proteins | sample 7160121 | NCBI WGS metagenome assembly JABLTM01 (sample SAMN14651224, study PRJNA627086) | human gut metagenome | isolation source: feces | host: Homo sapiens
CGGACTTAAGGCTGAACATTTTAGTGATATGCTGAAAAAATTTAATCCGGAGCTTCTCTCTTTGCAATAAATTTCACTTCAATATCCGCAAAATAACTGTATTGAAATCATTATTGATTGCTTTCAAATTAGCCTGTAGTTTCTTTTCAGTTTACTGTTTCATCTTGCACTCCTTTAGTCAAAATCATAATCATCCGGATCTAAGCCGGCATCCTCCAATGCCTCTCTTCTTTCATCTTCATCCATATATTCAAGATCAGTTGCATCTAATCCTGCCAAGGATAAATCGTCTTCCAGTTCATACGCCTCACTTGTATCCGTATCTTCATGCCCGAATACCACATCATCCATTACGGAATACTCATAAGCATTGAGTTTTCCATCTCCATCATAGTCAAAATCTGAATCATATAATCTTCCATCTGTTCCTAACATAATCCTGTCCTCCTAATTTTCATAATGATTGAATTCACCTTTCACATATATTATGCGCAGATTATGTGTCCAATAAAAAGGACGTCTATCTACACAAATCTTCTATCCACTCCCTGCGAATAATTATTTCTAACCAGTGTTCCGGTATACTTTTATATCCGTAATATATTCCGGCCAATCCTCCTGCGATTGCCGCTGTCGTATCTGTATCATATCCCAGGTTTACCGCCTTCAACACGCAATCTTTGAAATCCGATGTATTGAGCAGGCACCATAGAGCAGCTTCGATGGATTCTATCACATAGCCCCCGCTGTTTATCTGTTCTGCCGGAAATTTTCTTAATTTCTCCATATTTCTTATTCTGCTATAATGCTCTAATTCTTTCTTGCTGTCATTATTCTTCTCATAGAAAGCAAAAGATAAATCCACTGCATTTTGTAATAATTCCTCCAATGGTTTATTTCTCTTTGCAAGTTCCCGCACACAGTAAAAATAGATGCCACATGACATTTTGCTTCTTAAATGGGCATGTGTTAATGCCGACATCTTATGTACAATTTCCAAACATGTTCCGTCCTTTAATCCGCATTCCTCCTGCAAATACTTCAAATAAATACACACAGGAAGTATCCTCATCAGCGAACCATTTCCGTTGCTGTCTTCTCCAGCCAGACCACATGTATCCACATTTTCTGATTGCTTATAATTATAAATAGCGAGACTGCAAGTAGTTCCCTCATCAAACACCTCTCCTGCCGGTGTGAATTTGCCATTTTCTTCCCAAGCCACAAAATTATCCATAACTTTTTTCAGATTAATACCATCGCTATGCAAAGCAGATAGGGATGCCAACGCCATACTGCTGTCATCAGACCACGAACCTGCCGGAACCGGATACGTTCCATAGCCTGTCATGTCGACGACAGGGTGTTCCTGCATTTGCTCCCTGCTTGAAAACTCCACCGGAACTCCAAGAGCATCTCCTGTTACTAACCCCATCATTCCGTCAAGATATAGTTCTTTACTTTTGACATGGTCAGATATCTCTACATAATAGATTTTCTCATCCTCCAGTCTAATGCATGCCAGCTTTGCATTAGACTGTACACTTCCCATCGCACATCCGCAATCTATATCATAGAAAATACAATCAAGGCTATCATCATACATACGGTACACGTTACCATCGTTGTAAGGAAATTCCTCGTACTTTATTGTTGGTGTATGTCCGGCAATAATCATTCCATGCTCAACTCCACCACACATATATGCATCATCTCTGGCATACAAGTAGAAATCCTCAATACTTTCGTAGGATTCCTCTGTATCAACATTGTCAAGGCTTTCAATATATCCTGCATGAACTACAATACAGGTTCTCTTATTTATATCTGTTTTATAGAAGTACGGCATTCTTTCAACTATTTTTGCCCAGTCACAAAGTAATGCGAATGGAACCAATTCCTCATTAATAAGTTTTCCGATTGTTCCATAGTAATCAAAAAATTTATTATTATTCTGCTCGGCAAATTTCCGAACTGCTTTATACAGGGTTATGGAATCTTCAATACTATTCTCATCAAGTCCTGCTTCATCACATACATATTTCATGATGCGGATGTTTGTCAGGAACTCTTCATCATGATTTCCTCTTACAAAAACCACATTCTCAGGCGCATTGCTAATCCAACTCATCATTTCATAATTCTTTGTTCCCCGATCAATATAATCTCCGGCGCAAATCAGCAAATCTCTGTCACCAAAATGAATCTTTTCAAGCATCTGCTGAAATTCATCATAACATCCATGGATATCAGACATCACATATGTATTCATAGCACAATCTCCTCGTATTTACTTCTACTCAAATGACAGCCGCTTTCTTTATATAATCACCAGCTGCTTTACTATGCTTATTATACACCAATTTCGTTATTTTGTGTCGCATATAAGGTGACATCGGTTTCACTTTATTCTGCCATAATAAAAGGGACCATGTATCTCTACACGATCCTCACATGAATTATTTTTCTATTTCAGATTTGTAAACTTTCAGCATATTTGAACTGAATAATATTCCCTCGGTGCAGTTTCAACATATGCCTGCTCTTTATGCATAAAGTTTATTATTTCATTCTTGCTCATCTTTCCAAGTTTTTCTACTACTACATCCAAAATATTTTTCTCCCCCATATCAACTTCTTCACAAGGAACATCCTTTAGGTCAATTATGGAATTGTATCCCACCGGTACAACTCCCATTGGAAGTGCCTGATATACCAACCCTATAATTGCAAAACCTCTTCTTTTATAGGCTAAAGCATCTGCTGCTGATAATTTCAGTTGACTGCAAAATGAAAACAGCTCAAATAAAGAGCTTTGCTCAATCCGGAATAATGTGGTATTTCATATGTCTGGCTTTAAACCAACAGTATCCATCTGTAATTTCATTCACCTCGATTTCATCATCTACAAAATATACATATCCATTGTATAATCGCAACGTAGAACATGACCAATACGGATCCCAATATTCTGGATTTCTGCTTTCCGTACAATACTCCAAGTCATCCCAAAACCAAATTTCGACTTCACATCCCCATATCCCGGTAAACCTCAGATACAGTTCCCCTCCATCCAGTATTTTTTGTTCATCAATACATGCATCGTGAAAATTTCCGGTTACCCAATCAAAATCTTCAATATCTTTTTGTGTTTTAATCTCACGATACTCTTCATATGTAAAGGATTCCTCAATTTTTTTGCATTGCTGCATGATATCATAGGGAACGATTTCATCTAAAATGATTTTATCTGCCAGTTCTCTTGGAAGAAATTCAACGCCACCTGTACCATCTTGTTCGTTTATAATCCACCCACTTTTATCAGAATCTATAATCAATACTTGATTTATCAAATATTTTGTATCAGGCTGCATATTAAACCATTTTATCAATTTTGTTTTTTCTTCGTTAAATATTATATAATATGGAGTATGGATTCTTTCGAGATAACGCTGATAGTCATCTTCTGATTTTACATCGTTATAATATCCAAACACTGACGAAATATAATATTTCCCGTTCCCTTGCCTTATTATTGCATGCATAATGTCTCCTTTTAACCCATAAAATACGATGTTATTTTTTCTTTATTATTTAGTATCTCATCTAACGGAACTCCGCATGATTTAGCTAAATCTACTGATCCTTCAAATGCCATGCGTATATCTGGTACAAAAGCCTTATCCAATAAACACATAAACAACTGCATATCCTTGCCTATTTCGTTTACAAATTTCTGATACTGCTCCTGTAATTTCATTTTTACTTGATATACTGAATCCAAATATCCTTCAAATATCTTTTGTTCACGTGTTGATAAATTTTCTTTTGCAATCTGATACATCATAGTTCCTACAGTATTTCCAACAACTGCACCAAGAACAGGTATCGGTATCAACACCTGACCTACGAATGAAGAAAGTGCACTAACTGATGCATCCAGACATAACATTTCAGAATTCTCAACAAACCGTTGCACATCTACTTTTCCCATTTTTAACTGATGTGCCTGTTCTGCTATTCCAAATGAAGCAGTTACAATAGCACTGGCAACAGCCGCAGGTGTCGCTGTAAAATTAGTTAATATGTAAATTGATACACCTCTAATACTTCCTTTTAATGTACCCTTCCCTGTACTTCTGACAATATCTTTCCAATCGCCTTCACTAAACTCACTAAGCTTCCTACCATCTTTTTTCTTCTCAGCGATTGCCATACACAATGTCATTGTGCCTTCAATTGCAGCCGCCACCGCTGTAGCTTTCGCTCCTTCAGAAAATGTTGGCTTACTCTTGATATATGCTTGTTCTTTTCTTTCCTGATTTTGTTGTTTCAGACTATCTTTTTCTTTTGAAAAAGTCTGTTCGTATGAATCTTTCTGAACTTCATCATACCTCAACTTAGATGCTTCTATCTTATCAAGCGGAATATCTCCACTTTCAAAAAAATCATGCACTTCTTTCCACTGCTTCAGTGAAAATTCACCTGTTGATGTAGGCATTTTATTAGCTTCCTTTTCTGAAATTGAAAGCAGCCATTTTATCTTCTCATAATGGTCTTCCGGAATCTGATATACTCCTCCATTATCTAGGAAGTCAGGATAAGCATTTAAATGCTTATGAATTGCTTGCAATGATAAATGTTCACCATTATTAACAAATTTCTGCTGGATCAGTGTTACACCCCTTCTTAAATCCTCGGGGCCATTATCATTGATCCATTCATAAATAGGAGCTTTTCCCTCAATCTGCTTTCTAGCATTTCCGATACCACACTCTGCAACCTCAGCAATGAATCCGTGCATTCCATTTTGTCCACCTCTGCCCTTTCCATTGTTCACTATGTCTTTACTAATTATTTTAAGTGTTTTACCTATTGTTGACATTGCTTCATTTAGATTTGATTTTTCTTTCTGCAACATCCCCATTAACCGATCCAGCCTTACTTGATTCAAATAATTTATCCATGAAGCAATTGCTTGTTCCTGACCATTTTTAATAATCTTCTCAACTTTTGCCACTTATTATTCCTCCACTGTCTCACCAAGCGTTGCTGCTAAGGACTTTGCATTATTCACTAGTGCTCCAAGTGACATTTGTCCATCCTCACTTATTTCCATAAAGTTATTACCATAGAACGAAATATTATTTCCATATTGATCATTCAGCATACTCCTTAATTTGTCAATTTTTTCTAATAGTGCCTGCATTCTAAGATTTACCTCACTGACTAATTCAACATTATGTAATACCGCCTCTATCTCTTCTTTTTTCTCCTTGCCCAATTTTATCTTTTTATTAGCAAATAAAGCAATTGAAGCAAGTAATGTTGCCCCTCCGATTGCCCATCCAACAGGACCTGCCATTGCCAAAAATGCTGTTCCTGAGGCCATTCCACCTCCACCTGCTACGGCTGCCCCTCCTCCAAGCCATGCTAATGCAGCATTAGTGGCTGCTGCTCCTGACAACGCCGATATCGCTGTTCCTGTAGAAGCGGTTCCGAATGTAGTTGCTACCCACATAGCTACACTCGGTGTGAGACTTGCAACAGCCATTCCTCCCGCTACTCCAGCCCCTACACCTGCCATAGATTTTTTTGCTACATTAAGCTCCTGTGTTGCATAATCGCAAACATCTTTAAACTTTTTCTTATAAAGTTGAATATCCTTAAAATCCGCATCGAATTTCTTTGAGTGATTCGCAATACTATTTATTAAATTTTCAATGTTTTCTAGTAGGTCCACAGAACGTTCTCTCTGTCTCAAAATTGCCGAACCATTATTTTCGAACTCTGCATAAGCTACATTGTATTTGTTTACTGCATCATGAAGCTGTTCATCCAGACTCACTTTCCCTCCTTTTTTATCTTCTTGTACCTTGCTCTCAATACCATCTTGAATGCTCTGTTTTTTATGTTCAACTACGGCATTTTTAATCACATCAGTTCCCGATTTGACACCATTGGATATTTTTTCAGCACCGTCCTTTAATCCATTTGACACAAATACGAGTCCATCCTTTGCTCCTTTTGAAATTTTATCAATCATTTCGCTATCTTTTACTTGCTTTCCTACATCTGAAATAGTTTCACTTATAAATTCTCCTGCGTTTTTCAGCTTATCTTTAAATGGTTTTGTCATGATATTCATCCTTCTTTCCTTTTTTTAATAATGTAGGATCTGCTCCGTACCATGTTTCTACAACATTTTCTGCTGTTACCTTCTCAACCCAATCCACCCAAACACATATCTTGATGTTAAAATGACTTCGATTCTAATCGTTCACCTGATTCTATTCCATCTTTCTTGGATGAAATATAATCCTTAATTTTACAAGAAATAACATGGAATTTGCCATCTGGAATAAAATTAATTTCTATACTGCATCTTCCACCTACACTAGGACATAGTTTATCTGATGTGCCAATATTGCTTTCGACATATTCTATTGTCTATGTATATTTCTATATTTTCCAAAGGTGTATTCAACATATTATCGCTTACCACCTCTTTTCCTATAATCCGCATCAATCTTCTTTTTCCAATCAGCAGATAAAGGTGTCGCACACGTCCTTACATGAGTAATTGCCTCGGTGATGACCTCGTAGTTGAGTGCTGTTCCAACCTTATCGCAATGATAGTTTGCAGCCATAGATTCATCGATACCAAATTTTCCGGCTTCAGCTGCTGCATCGATATTTGCACCGAGGAAAATGAACTCCCAGCCGTAGCGCTCTTTCTGTCGCTCAATCATATGCCGAACCTTATCGTAAGTGTAACGGTGGCTGGCATTTTCCATACCATCAGTTGTGATGATAAAGAGTGTCTTTTCCGGCACATCTTCTTTTCGGGCATATTTGTGAACATTCCCAATGTGATGGATTGCACCACCAACAGCATCAAGAAGTGCAGTGCAGCCACGCACAAAATATTCCTTGTCCGTAATGTTCGGTACATTTGCAATAGCGATACGGTCATGAATAACCTCTGTTTCGTTGTCAAACAACACGGTGGATACCACGGCTTCGCCCGATTCCTTGCGTTGCTTTTCCAACATGGAGTTAAAACCTCCGATAGTGTCCTTTTCCAGTCCCGACATGGAACCACTGCGGTCTAAGATAAATACAAGTTCTGTCATTTTAAAATCCTCCTGTTCTTATTGTGATTTCATTATAAGAAAACAGGAGAATGAATGGTCGCATGATATGCGACATTTTTATGCGCCGATAAGTGGCTGGTCAAAAGCGAAAAGAACTTCGTTCAATTCAAACACATTGTAATTATGGTTCACCAGAAAATACTCCACTATCACATCAAACTTGCTGCTGTGGGAGATGGCATACCCTGCTCTGCCAATAAAATCTTTTGTTTCATCAACATCCAATTCCAGTGCAAAGGCAAAAGCCAGTGCCGTTGCCTTGGATGGCTTGTAATCCATATTATTTCGAATCTTTGAGAACAGCTTTCTATCTACATTTGCTTTTTTGTATATTTCGGAGTCTTTCTTTCCGGTACGGTCAATAAGCTGCAGAAGTGTTTCAGAAAAACCTGCATCCAGATTTTGGAGCAGCTGTCCCCAATCATCCGAATCCATCGGCAATGCTGCACCGATTGATTTCTCATCACCTTCTTCAATTGCCTGTGACAGGCAGATATCTTCACAGATTCGGTTACTTCGTGTCAGCAGTTCTCTTGTACGCCTTATTTCAAGACGAGAACCATACATACTTTCCGCTCCATATTCGTCAAGCATTTTGCTACGGATATAGTTTTCGTCAATGTAACCGCTGACGGATCTGAACAATTTTTCCGAAAGGGCGAAGGCTTCTTTGCCAAACACAACCAGATAGATCTGCATTTCATTTTCCAAAAGGAAGGTGCTGATTTCACGAACCGCTATCTGCAGGGCAAGCGGTTTGGGAAATCCATAATTGCCCGTAGCAATCAAGGGAAAGGCAATGGATTCGCACTCATGCTCTTTAGCCAACGCCAGTGACTTTCTGTAACACGAAGATAAAATCTGCTCTTCTCCGTGGCTGCCATCTTTCCAAACAGGTCCTACGGTGTGGATAACATACTTGGCATCCAAATTAAATCCCGGTGTGATAACCGCATTTCCGAAATCTATGCAGCCGATTTGCTGTCTTGCCAAAAGCAGCTCATGTCCGGCTTTTTTATGTATTCCGCTGTCAACGCCGGAGCCGATGACAGGGTTAGGATTGGCAGTGTTCACCACCGCATCTACCTGCATATTTACAATATCATTTCGTACTATTTCAAAAGGCATATGTAACCTGCTTCCTGCTATTTCATATTCTGATTAAATTATAGCAGAAATTCATCGAAGTTTTCAAACATAATCTCAAGATTATCTATCTTCTTCTCTGTATGATAATGACCGCAATACCATTTCTTATATGAAAGCCTATTTTCAATTTTATCAAGCCAGATTTCGGTTGTCTTATCCACTTTGCTCTGGTCAACACCAGTCATAAAAACTTCAACAGGTTCATACTTCAATGGTGTGGTATGACTAAGCACCACATCTATATTCCATTTTACACTATCCAGCTGATTTTCAACATACCTTTTTATTTCATCCGATGGCTGCTCATCTTCCCACCAGCTATAACCATATGCAAGACGGTATGTCTTATCAATGCTGTATGCTCCTCCCATTACAATCGTTTGAAGTCCTCCAAGGTTAAATATTTCTCCATCTTTAGCAAATAATATGCTTGGAAAATCTTCCTCATAGTACACTATACCGCCATTCCATTCTCTTTCCTTATAAGATTCGATGGTATAAGGTCTTTGCTCATGATTACCATGGATTGCAAATATTGTAATTGGTAATTCTTCAAGTAATTCTTTCTTTAATCTGTCATATCTGAGTCCGCTGAAGTTTATTCCGGCATCACCAAGTATAATCAGAATATCATCTCTTTTTGTTTTCATCCTTTCGCAAAAGCTTTCAACTCTCTCAAAGCTCCCGTGAGTGTCTCCGGTAATATAAATCATCTGTCCTCAATCACCGCTTCCTTTAATTGTTTATCAGACTCTGTCTCCGTAACCCTGCACACTGCTCCGCCATCAATTACAAACGTGACTTTTCCCTTCGCCTTATCTCCAATCTTGTCATACAGCCTGCCTGCGCTCATGGACTCACCCTTAACAGTAAATGGACTGTTAGCAACATATCCTATTTTACCAAGCCCTTTCACCTTTACCATGATTGCTTCTTTGTCATACTCATTATCTGGCTCTTTTTCAAGCTTCACTTTCATTCCTTTTTCCATAAAAGCATTGCCAAAATAATGGCTGCATCCTGTTATTGTAAAATACATTTCATCTTTCATTTTTGTGCCTCCTCGTTTTTATTATTCTCTTTAATCTTTGCTATGCGTGGAGATGTTAACCATTTTTCCATCTCTACAATCCAGACTAACATTTTACGAGGGTAATAAAAAGGACGCACATTGTTGATGCCAAAATCTTTGATGTTTGATATATTATATGTCAGATTGGTATATCCTCTTTACAACATCATAGCTTAGTTTGTGCCTTCTGAATTCATCCACAATCCCCTTATTATTCATTGTTCTTGGTCTGCCGGCAAAACATTCTTCAGAAACTCTGTTGTCACAAAACTGCCATATATATACTCCCATACACCCGCTATTTGCCAATATGGAAGTGAGCTGTTTCTCCAGGGCATATGCCTGATATTCTTCTGTCCATTTGGAGTGTTCCGGATTACGGTATCCATACAGTCCCCCCGCACCGGTCTCAGTTATTAGAAACGGCTTTCCGGTTCCCGGTGTATCGTCCTGTATCCATTCGTATAAATCATCAAGATATTCTTTTACCGGTATGTCCAGATACCACTGCGGATATATGTTAAACGATACAACATCCGGTAGATCAAGGCATATATCATTCTTGATTCTGCAACTTGCAAAAGAACATGGTCTTGTCGTGTCCATTTTTCTTATCAGTTCAAACTGAGCTGCATAACATTTACGACCATACTCAGTCTCGCTGGCACACTCATTAAGAATACCCCATATATAGATACAAGGATGATTGTAATGACTTTCTATCATCTCGGTTATTACTTGCTCTGCCTGAGGTTCAAAAAAAGGATTCCTCATCGCCTCTTCATTAAGACCCCTGGCATGATTCTCTTCCCATACAAGTATTCCCATTTCATCACACATGTCAAGGAAACGCTCATCATTCGGATAATGCGTTGTTCTCACGGAATTGGCACCAAGATCTTTAATCAGGGCCAAATCATAAGCCATGGCCTCGCACGGAAGTGCACAACCATATTGCGGATGGTCCTCGTGGCGGCAGACGCCCTTAATTCGTACCGGCTTACCGTTTAGCAGAATTTTACTGCCTTCAACAACTATTTCACGAAATCCAAATCGATCCGTCAGGTCGTCTTCAGCTTTGCCATTAACATATAGTTCTGCATTAATCATATATAATTCCGGACTTGATTGTGTCCACTCCGAAACTCCATGGCAACTCAAATCGCGCACAATCGTGATTTCCTGTCCTGCCTCAATGCTTATTTCATTTTCACATCCGACAATCTTTTCTTTATCCTTATCTATACTTATAAAAAGTTCTGCAGCCTGCTTTCTGTCCGACAGATTCTGTACCTTAATCTCAACATGTGCCATCCATCTGCCGGTTCCTTCATTCTCTGTCCTCACATGCATCTGCCTTATATATAAATCATTAAGTTTCTCAAGAACCACAGGTCTTGTCACACCGCCATATGACTTATAATCATTCGGAATATGTAATGCACTCTGTTCTGAAAAACTGTTATCCGCCACCACTGTAAGAGTATGTATCCCTTCGTCCAGGCCTTTCAATATCACATCAAATCCGGTATATGCATTGTAATGTGTTACAACCTCGCAGTCATCAACATACACTGTTGCTGTGTGACTGACTCCCTTGAATTCCAGCCTTATATTTCCTCCGGCATAAAAAGATGTTGAAAACTCTCCTTTTCCACGGTATGCAGCCAGATCCGGAATTGACTCCCAGCAGCATGGTGTGAATACAGAATAGTTCTTCCCATCATCGGTACCGTTAAGCAGCCTGAGATTCCATATCCGTCCGGTAAGTTCTTTACATTCTCTTATATTATGCGTTGAAAAAACACGTATCATATGTACCTCCGATTTGTTTCATAATTTGTAATAATTACTATATAACATTTTCAGCTTATACTCAATAACAAACCGGACAATATTGTATTTAAAATATTTCTTTCACAATACTGACCTCTTTCTTTTGGATCTATATTAAAAAAGTGGACACACAAAGTAACTATACATTACAATTAAGTAGACACAAAAAAAGGAGGTATTTACTCATGTCCACAGGTAAAACAGGAACACGGTATGACGAAGACTTCAAGCGAACTCTTGTCAACCTTTATCAATCCGGAGGCAAAACCCAAGCAGCACTGTGTAAAGAATACGGTGTATCTTGGCAAAATATGGCAAGATGGAGCAAGTTATTGCGGGCTGTTAGTAGTAAAGTTGGTAGTAAAACGAGGTTGGCTTACTACTAAGGATTTTAAATACACATATCAAACTCTTCGAATACTTGTTGACAGAACTGCCGGAATATATCAGAAAAAAAAAGGTTGTGAGAACAACCTTTTTTCTACAAAGTTTTTACTATTTTGTATCAATCAATAATTCTTTTGGACTTTTCCTTAAATTGCTTGATGAAGATATTAGTAAAGATATCATAAGAACTATTGACATAAATAAAATCACATATATCATTAATTTTGGAGATATATTAATTTCTAAACTTGTTAGTGTTTTATTAAAACCATCTACTTCAGCTCCACCTCCAAGTTGGCTGGATTCTCCTTGTTTAGCAATTTGTTTTGCTATAGTACCAGTAACTTTACTTAATATGTTATTTCCTATCATACTTGCTGTATAAACTGCCAGAAAGTATGATCCTATAAATGCCGGAATTGATACAAATACAAGTTCAATAACAAATTGTCCGAATATTTTAGCTTTTGAAATTCCTAGTGAAAGAAAAATTGCAATTTCCTTTTTTCTGGCATTCATCCATAAAAATAATAGTAATGAAACTGTAACACCTGCAAATAATAATGAACCTGCAAATAATTTGTTCGCTATTTTATATATACCTGATATTGATTGTTGTAGTGCCGGGTAATTATATGAACATTTAATCAAATTATATTGCTGCCAATCTATATCAAGTTTTTCAATATTTTTAATAACCTTATCTAAATTTTTATCACCTTTTACAAAAAAAGTTGCATCTTGATATACTGCAGTATCCTCTGTATTTCCATATACTTTTGCAGCC
>JABLTM010067834.1_pt1 | contig 12362 bp, 5 predicted proteins | sample 7160121 | NCBI WGS metagenome assembly JABLTM01 (sample SAMN14651224, study PRJNA627086) | human gut metagenome | isolation source: feces | host: Homo sapiens
GCTTTCCTGTGTTTTAAGCAGTAATCTGAAAAAGGAAACGCTCGTAGAAAGAATAAGGTATCAGGGATAGCAGGTATTGCTGGGATATCCTCTTTTTCATCAATTGTAATAAATTTGATTAAGCAGCCTGTGTGTTAAATCCGGGGGGCACTTCGCGCTGCGGGCAGAGCGTCGCTCCGTGGCGGCCGCACGCTTCTCGAAACGCTGTAAAGCTAAAAAGTTGCAGAGTTATAACTTTACAACGTTATAACTCTGCAACTTTCTATTTACTGATACCGCGTCCAGTCGGGGACGCTCGTCAGCTTCGTCCAGCTTTCACCGACCTCGCCCTGACGGTCGAAGTCATGGCTGTTCGTGGCCTCCTGCACGGCGAGATAGTGCCAGTCGGACGGCTTGTTGTCCGGCCACGTTACCATGCTGTCCAGCAGGTCGCTTTCGCTCTGCGGCATACGGCAGAGTACGCGGTTGATCATCGTCATAGCCTCAGCGCGGGTGATGCGGGCGTCGGGGCGGAACGTTCCGTCCGGATAGCCCGAAATCCAGCCGAACGCCGCCGCTCTCTCGATCTCGTTTTCCGCCCAGTGACCGGAAATATCGGAGAAGCTGCTGCTGTTCTCGACCGGTTTGGTGTTGAAACGCGCACAGATCGCCGCAAACTCCGCACGGGTGATCGAGGCATCGGGGTCAAAGCGGTCCGCACGGCGTCCCTTGACGATGCCGAGCTTCGCCATCGTGGAAATCGCCTTGTTGTGCCACTGGCCGTCCGAAACATCGGAAAATTCGTTGTCGGCGGTCAGATTTCCGTCGCGAATGTCGGATTTGAGCAGGCGGAAGAAGATTGTCGCCGTTTCCGCGCGGCTGATATTGCCCTCCGGGTGCACCTTTCCGTCCGGATAGCCAATGACATAGGCGAAATGGTCGTCGCCGTTGAGCTTGTCCGGCACGCCGGTCGCCTCCCAGCCTGCATAGACCGTCTTGTCGCTGTTCATCGTCACGCTCGTGATCTTCTGCGTCAGCGCCTTGTCGGCATACCAGCCGGTAAAGGTATAGCTCTCGCGGGTCGGGGTCTTGTCGAGCGTCACCTTCGTGCCGGAAGAACAGCGCTCATCCTTGTAAGCCGTGCCGCCGTTCGACTCATAGTGCAGGGTGTACCGGGTCGAATGGCCGGAAGAGCTGCCGCCGCCGGTGCTGCCGAACCGGTAGACATAGGTCACATCTCCGGTAATGCCGTTCGGGTCGGTGTTCGGCGTCTGTTCCCAGCCGCCGGCGATATTTTCGTATCCCGGCGCCGGGAGCATGATCTGCGGTACATAGCTTGCGTCCAGCGTGCCGCTCGCGGTGCCGTCCGCCTGCGGATAGAGCACGACCGTTACGGTCTTGTCCTCTGCTGCGCCGCCCGACCATGTGCCGTTGACGATGCGGAACGTGACAGCGGCATTTTTTGCCCAGTGTGCATACAGGGTTGTGGGGCGGTTCACCTTTTCTTCAAAATTCGCCCGATCGCCGCCGTCGGCCGCCGTATACCAGCCGAGGAAGGTATAGCCGTTTCTGACCGGCGTGCTTGCCGCCGCAACCTTCTCGGTATCCGTCTGAATTTTCGCATAGCGCATGGTCTCGCCGCTGCTCCATGCGCCGCCGCTAGCGTCGAACGTCACGATCGGCCACCACTGGGCGACGAAGGTCAGATTGGAGCGCACAGGCATATCCAGAACATCCGGATCGGTATAGAAAAGGTTATCCAGATCCCAGTCCTTGAAGAAATAGTAGGTCGCCTCACCGGGAACCGGGGTCGGCAGGCTTATGCGTTCCTTCCGCAGGGTAGAGCCGTAGGGAACCGTATATGTAAGCTCGGTCTGTTTGTCCGCATTCAGGTCTCCGCGTGCGGGTATCCCTTCATAATCCGCGCGAAACTTTACGGTACAGGGATTATGTGTCCATTTGCCGTAGAGGTCGATGTTTTGATCTTTGATGTTAATTTCCTTGTCTACGCGCTTACCTTCGCAGGCCTCGTTATCATACCAGCCAGAGAACGTCCAGCCCTTTATGTCGGGAACCGTTTCGACCGGATAAGACGTATTCTCGGTCACTGTTGTCTGCGCCGGGAGGGCGGCGGAATCCGGGTTCTCCGTGCTCAGCCAGTGATAAGTTACCGTGCATTTGTCCTTCTGAGGGAAGGTATAGGTATAGACATAGTTTCCCGTCTCACTGATGCCGTCGGCGTTCGTGTTCGGGCGGATGTCCCACGCGCCGGGAGCCTTGTATCCGTTGTCCGGAATCATATCCGTCGGCTCCGTCGGCACGTCTTTCGCAGACAGCGTTCCGAGGCCGTTGCGCAGCTCGACGGGAACGGTCTTGTCCTCTGCTGTGTTGTCCGACCATGTGCCGTTCTGCACCTTGAAGGTCACGATCTTCGTGCCGAGCCTCGTCCAGCGGCCGTAAAGGTCGGTGTTTGCGGTCAGAACCTCGCCGCCCTCTTTGAATTTCTGCGTGCAGTCGGAATCCTTGTACCAGCCGTCGAACTCGAAGCCGTCCGCCGTCGGCGCAGTCGCCTGATAGTAACGTTTTCCGTCTCCGTCAAGCGAAAGGCTCAGCGCGGACGGCGCCGCGATTTTATTGCCGTCCCCGTCCACCGGGACGACCGAACCGGCCCAGTGAAACGAGACCTGAATCTCGGGCAGCCAGCGGCCGTACAGCTTGAGGTCGCTGCCGAACGCCGGGAACACTCTTCCGGTGTATTTGACGTAGGTATTTCCGCCGTATTCCCACGTTGACTTATTATCCTTGTCGATCGTCTCGTCCCACAGGCGGTACCAGCCGTCGAATTTCAGGTTCAGGTCGTCCACGGCCACTGCGTTCTGCGTCGGCGCGGCAGGCTTGTGCGTCGTTCCGCGCGCGGCGTGCTCGTGTTTGGGCGGAGCAAGTTTCGGCGGCTGCCAGCGCCCGATCCATGCATAGTCGATGCAGACCGGGTCGGTGATGGTGATGACGACCTTCTCGCCGTAATTCGCGCCCCTGATCTCGCCTGCGTGCGCCTGCGGCGGAATCGGCAGAATGTTCAGAGAGGTCTGGATGGCGTTGCCGCCGCCGATGTCCGCAAGGCTCTGTTCGGTATGGCGGGAGGGCGTCGACTCGAACTGCGGCGTTCCGCTGCTGTCGTCATAGCCGGTGAAGCGGTAATAATCCACCGACGCGACCTCACGGATGCTGCCGGCGGACAGGATATGGTGGCCGTCCTTCAGCTGGCTCCAGCTGTATCCGCCCGTGCCCTCGGTGAAGCTGTCCACATTAATGCTCAGCTTCTCGGCTGCGCCCTCGCCGACATTGGCGTCGATTTTGGTCATCAGCTCGTTGAGCGCCTCGTCGATGTCGTGCACCTGACTGAGTCCCTTGAAATAGTCCGCGCCGTCCGCGGCGCTTGTAGACGCATTGCCGCAGATGGACGCCATGGTGTCGTTGAAGTTCTTCCGCTGCTCGTCGGGGTCGTTCAGAGGATTACCGCTTTCCAGTTTCAGCTTGTTGAAATCGCCCAGACCGAAAATGGTCGCGCCATAGGTTTCCTTGAGCGTGTTCGCCGCCTCGATCGCCGCGTCCGGGCGCAGCTTCTGATAAGTGCCGCTGTTCTGGTAGGGGAGCGAGCTGGCGGCGATGCAGACGATCAGATTTCGATCCTTAGCGTCTGCCTCGGCCTTGGCGATCTTGGCAAGCTGCTCCGTGATGGTCAGACCGGCGTCCATGCGCGCCGCACCGGCGTGCCACGGCACCATTTTATCGGCGTCGATGACCTGCTTGGCGTTGTCGACCGACAGGAACACATCGTCATATTTATCTGTCAGATAGCCCGACGGCAGCTGCGGCAGGGTCGCGTTAGTGTGACCATCTATCCTGTCCCATTCCGTCCAGCCGCTCTGCGAATGAAAGACGGCTTTGGTGCCGTCTTTGGTATAATAGCCGGTGTTCAGGCTGTCATTATTGTCCGACGGCGTGCCGGGGTAGAGCGCGGCATTATAGCCGTCGCTGCGGCCGGGGTTGTTGATGCGGCCGTAGCCCGCGATCGCAATGCGGTGCTCGCCGCCGGTGGTCGGCTGCGGCATCCCGTCCAGCAGGCGGTCTATGGCGCTCAGGATTTCCGCGCGCTCGTCGCCGGAACTGGCCGAGCCGTTCTGCGTATTCATGAATTGTGACTGCTCGATTAGAAAAATGATGTCGCAGGGCTTGACCGTCCGGGTCTTGTTGGCCGAATCGGTCATGTAAGCCTCGATCTGCGCGGTGATCTGTCCGGTCTCCGCGTGCTGCACGGTGGCCGTGACGGTCGGCGTCGCGTTTTCTGCGTTCCCTGCCGCCTGCGCCGGTGCCGGAAGCAGGGCGAAGATCATGCAGAATGCCAGAAAACAGGATAAAATACGCCTTTTCATATCCATATCATTCCTTTCTCAGCATGAAATATACTGTGTATTTCCCAATTATAGCACCGGAGCGGAGCGTATTCAAGGAATAAACTGGAATGAAACAATGCAGAAAAACCGCAGAACGTGTATTTTTCTGCACGGCGGCTCTCCCGTATCCGTTTTCCCTGTTCCGCGCACGGCGCACAAACTAACAAGTTGTTAATGGTTATTTTTCAGGTTCCGCTGTATCCTACAGGTACGGTGGAACCTTTTTATCTGCATTCTGAGAAAGGAGGGGAGGGCAGATGGAGCGGAAATACATCGAGGCCGTCCGTCCGCTCGGCGGTCATGTGCTTCAGGTCGATTTCGTCTCCGGGAGCAGGCTCCTGCTGGACATGGAGCCGTATCTGGACAAGTTCCGCTTCCGGTCACTTGCCGACCCGCAGATCTGGAACAGCGCGGTGACGAACGGCATTTTTGTCCGCTTCTGCGACGTAGAGCTGAGCCACGACGAGCTTCTGTCCATGGCGGAGCAGGAACACCACAGAAAAGGAGGAAAACAGTATGAGTAAAAAGCGAACGATACGGCGGCGAGGACTGAGCGCAGTTCTGGCGCTGTCGGTGTGCTTCGGTCTGCTGCCCCCGACAGCCGGGGCGGCGGTGACGGCGGAGAATGACTGGGAGATCTTTGATGCCTCGGACACCTACAACCTGCCGGGCACACAGGAGCAGATTTTGCAGGAGATGATCCGGAATCCCGAATTTGCGGAGAAGTGGGCGGCTATTGCGAACAATGTCCTGCCAAAAACGTACTATAACGACAACAATGACCACGGCTATCATGAGCCATATACCGCTCTGACGGCGGCAGATTATGCGAAGGTACAGTATACAGCCAAGGGTCTGCGGGATGCTGTCAGCAGCGTCGTTGACCAGAGCGCGGTTCTGAGCGGCTCGGGTGTTTTGAACCGCCTTCCGGAAGAAGAAACCCCGGTTTATTATGTCTCTACCAGAGCGGAGAGGGAACGCGATGACCATCACTCTTATGTAAGTACCGGCTACGGCTACTATGTACAGGCGTTCTACGACTTCGAAATTCAGGGCATTGCGGACCGGTTTGAGACGCCCTCCATCGAGGCGGATGACACAACGGCGTCGCTCGAGCAGAAGGGCTACCAGTTTAATCTGGGCGGCAGCTCGGACAGCTACAAGGTGACGGCGGAAAACCGCAACGACTTCGAAAACACGGTCGAGAAAAGCTATACCTATGAAAAGAGCACCACGACCTCGACCACGGTCTCCAATACCTATTCGCAGAACTGGACCGAGGAGACCACGGTAGGCGTCGAATTCAGCGTGCCCGTTCTGGCCGCGCTTTCGCCCACCGCCAAGGTCGAGCAGAGCTTTTCCTACTCCTACGGCATGGAAAAGACCTACGAGAGCAGCAAGGAGGAGTCCTACGCGCAGTCCATTACGGATACCATCTCCGTACCGCTGCCGGCGCATACGGGTCTCGACATCAATGTCGATGTGACCGACCTGCAAACGACCATTCCCTATACCGGTGCAGTGCGCATCAAGTATAAGACCATGCTCCTCTCGGTTACCGGTTATCATCGAACCAAGGGCTCGATAGACAGTTGGAAAGGACGGGACTTCAAGCAGTACACCTTCGGCCGGAACGGCCTCAGCGCGATCGAGGATCTGGATGCCCGCATCCAGAACCGGAATGTCTCCGGCTACGACCCCGACGGTCTGGATATGAACACCCTGTATCAGGGCGGATTCAAGACGGCCGCCGATCAGCTGCGCTCCGGTCAGCCGGTCGCGCCGTACTTCGGTTCGTTCCACTATACATCTAAGAACACCGTCATCACCCCGCAGAAGGTGTACCCGATCTATGCGCTCGACCGTCTCGTACCCGATACCGAACAGGTTTCGCTGTACGAGCAGCAGAGCCTGCGTCTGGACAGCATCAAGGTCGAGGCGAAAAACGAGTTTGACGTCGACTGGTACGGCTTCAATCCGCGCCTGAGCGGCGAATGGACGGTCGTGGACGAAGGTCTGAACGACGCTTCGGAGTATGCCGAGGTCACGACAAACCGCAACGGCTACCCTGTCCTTGAGGCACTGAGGCCGAATGACGGAAAGCCGCTGTTCCTGCGCTATCAGCCCAAGGCTTCGATCGAGACCACGGCTGACTTCAAAAGCGAGCTGGTCGAGCTGACCATCCTGCCCGTCAAGCTGTCCTCTGTCACCGTAAGCGGCAGCTTTGAGCCGTTCTACTTCAACGACGGCAGCAACACCGCCGACGTTTCGGGTCTGACCGTGACCGCCAAGGACGAGAACGATAAGGACTTCGACGTGACCGGCAGAGTCAAATGGAGCGTGGAGGACAACGACGGCCTGACCATCGACGAAACCACGGGCGACATCGATTTTACCCAGCCGGGCAATTATCAGATCTACGCCATCGTAAACGACACCGAGTCCAACCGCGTGCCGCTTCAGGTACTGCCCGAGCGGCAGCTCGAGACGCTGACCGTGAACGGCACGATCCCCGATCTCATCTATAATGATGATACGGCGAACACCTTCGACCTGAGCACGCTCAATGTGGAGGCCAAGGATCAGTATGGCGAGGACATGACGCTTAACGAAAAGCTGTTCGAGTGGCGGCTCGCCACGAACAAGGGCTATGCCGAAATCAGCGGCAGCACGCTCACCGGCCTTGTCGTCGGCACGGATACCGTTACCCTGTATTACCCGATCGGACAGGACGAGAACGGCGAGCCGGTTTACAAAACGACGCAGCCGCTGGCCGTACAGGTGACGGCGAAGCCGTATCTGAACGAGCTGTACTACAACGGCGGCGCTCCTGCGGCTGTCGAGGGCGCGTCCTATGACCTGTCCCGCATCCCGCTGCTCGCCCGCGACCAGCACGGCAATCCCTGCGCGGTCCCGTCCGACATCGAGTGGACGCTCGCGGCAGCCAACCAGACCGACGCCGTGATCGAAAACGGCATGCTGCTCGTTGCGGCCGGCAGCGTCCCGGAGGCGTCCTATGCGGACGTCATTCTGGAAGCCTCCTCGGCTTCTGCCGGAAAGACGGCGAAGAATGTCGTTGTCAAGGCCGAGCAGCAGCCCGTCCTCAAGACCATCCGCGCCGACAGGAAGGACGGCTTTGTCCTGCGGCTGGATGAGAACGCGGTCCTCGCGGAGCAGTTCACCGCCACCGGCTTCGACCAGTACGGCCGAGAGATGACCGGCGGCAGCTTTGAATGGGTCAGCTCCAGACCAGATGTGGTTTCGCTCGAAAACGGAACGCTCAAGGCGCTGAAGGAGGACTCGACCGAGATCTACGCCCGTTCCGGCGACATCGAAAGCAACCATATCACCCTGACGGTCACGGCGCCGAGACGGCTGACCGCGATCACCGCAGACGGCGTCCCCTCGTCCGTCCGGAAAAATGCCGCGCTCGACCTGTCCACGGTCAAGGTCACGGCGCTCGACCAGTTCGGCACGGCCTTTACTGCGGAAGAGCTGGCGGCCTACCCGGCTTCGGTACGCTGGACGCTGGAAAAGAATGATACCCACGCCGTGATCAGCGGAAATACCCTCAGCTTCGGCGATCAGGAGGGCACGATGACCCTGATCTGCGCCGCAGTCAACGCAGATACCAGTGTGATCGCTGAAAAGAAGATCAGCATCCGCATCACAGACAACACCTCCGGCGGCGGTTCCTCCGGCGGCGGCGGTGGAGGAGGCGGCGGCGGAAGCGTCTCCATTCCCGACACCAAGATCCCGACCGGCATCTATGAGCACGGCACTGTCACTGTATCTCCCAAATCTGCCTCCAAGGGCGACACCGTGACCATCACCGTGACCCCCGACAAGGGCTACACCCTCGAAAGCCTGACCGTGCTGGACAAGGACGGCAAGGCACTCGCGCTGACCGACAAGGGCGGCGGCAGGTACACCTTTACCATGCCTGCGGGCAAGATCACGGTGAAGGCGGTCTTTATGGACGACAACACCATGCTCAACTTCTTCACCGATGTGCACGCGGAGGATTACTACTATGACGCGGTGCTGTGGGCGGCGCAGGAGGGCGTGACCGGCGGCACGAGCGATACGCTGTTTGCCCCGAACGCCGGCTGCACCCGTGCGCAGGCTGTGACCTTCCTGTGGCGTGCGGCAGGCTCGCCCGAGCCGAAATCCGCTGACCTGCCGTTCACCGATGTACCGGCAGGCAGCTACTTCGAGAAGGCTGTCCTCTGGGCGGTCGAAAACGGCGCGGCCAAGGGCGTGAGCGAGACCGCATTCGCCCCGAACGATAACTGCACGAGAGCGCAGATCGTGACCCTGATTTACAGATGCAGGAAGTAAACTGAGCAGAAAACAACTAGAAATGCGCAGAAAATGCAAAGGAGCGGCTGGGGCCGCTCCTTTTTCCGACAGACGAAAACGAGACCGCCCTGAGGCAGTCTCGTTTTTTGCTTTCTGTGCAGTTTTTATCCCAGTACGCGGAACACGCCGAACACGAGGGTGCTGACGGCCAGCATGGCGAAGCCGTTGATGGCCTCGTAGCCGAGCAGCTTGAGTCGCTCGTTGATACCCATGTTGACGCCGCCTGCGCTGACGTGGAAGAACGAGCCGTGCGGCAGACCGTCAAAGACGAATACGCTCGCGTTGGTCATGGCTGCGGCAGCCAGCGGCGCGATGCCGCTCGCGACTACGGTCGGCCCGAAGATCTGGCTTGCGAGGGTCGTGCCTGCGGTAGCGGACGCGGTCGCCGCGCCCATCATCATGCCGGCGATCGGCGCGAGCATGAAGGCGGGCAGGCCGAGCGTTTCAATGCCGGAGATGATAACATCCTTGAGCGAGGAGTTGGAGATGATGCCCGCGAGCGCGCCCGTGCCGACCAGCAGCATGGCCACGCCGCTCATCTTCGCGAGACCGGCGGTGAAATAGTGACCCATTTCCTTGGTCTTGCCCATCGCGATGGTGCCGACGATGCCGCCGACCGGGAGCGCGATCAGAGGGTCGATGGTGATGCCGGCGATCGGACGCAGGACCAGGATAGCGATGGTGACGAACGGACCGGCGAGCGCCGCCCACAGGGGAGGCAGATCCTTGCTGTCGACCGTGTTGACGTCGCTGTCCGCGATCTCGGTGCCGCGCATGCGCAGATGGTAGGCGAGGAGCGAGGTGACGATCAGAGCCACGACGGCCGGGATGATGCCGACCGCGATGATCGAGGTCAGCGGCACGCCGAAGCCCTCAGCCGCCGCGATGTCGTTCGGGTTCGGGCTCATGACGTTGCCCGCGCGGACCGCGCCGAGCTGCGCCATCAGCACGCCCATCTTGTGATAGCCTGCACGCTTCGCCATCTGAAGGGCGATCGGTGCGACCGTGATGCACGCGACGTCGCCGAACACGCCGACGGTGGTCAGGACCCACGTCGCGAGCGTGATCGCGATCAGGCAGCGTTTCGCGCCCAGTTTGTTCATGATCGCCTCCGCGATACGCTCGGCCGCGCCGCTCTCGATCAGCGCACCGGCAAGGATGCCGGCGGTCACGATGCGGATGATGGCGGAGACGATGCCCTGCGTGCCCGAGATGATATAGTTTACGGTTCCGGTCAGACCGGCGCCGCCGATGAGGCCGCCGGCGACCGCGCCGATCAGCATGGCGTAGGTCGGCTGGACCTTTTTCAGAATGAGTACGATGGCCACGACGAGCGCGGCCAGAGCGCCCAGAACGGATACGGTTACTCCATCCATAGTGCAATTCCCCTTTCCGTCGGCTTACAGGTGGTCGAACTTCATGACGCCGCCCTCAGAGCCGGAGGCCGCGAGCTTGCAGTACAGGCCGAGCCAGCCCTTCTTGAACTTGGGCTCGGGGCGCTTCCACTGCTTGAGACGCGCCTCGATCTCCTCGTCGGGCACGAGCAGGTTGAGCTGCTTGTTATCGACGTCGATCTCGATGGTGTCGCCGTCATGGACGATGGCGATCGGGCCGCCCTCTGCCGCCTCCGGGGAGATATGGCCGACGAAGCAGCCGTTGTTCGTGCCGGAGAAGCGGCCGTCGGTGATGAGCGGGGTGGTCTTGGCGAGGCCGCGGCCGTACAGGTACTTCATGGCCTTGAACATCTCGCGCATGCCGGGGCCGCCCTTCGGGCCTTCGTAGCGGATGACGACGACGTGGCCGTCATGGATCTTGCCGGCGAGGATAGCCTCCTCTGCGGCCTCCTCGGAGTCGAAGCAGATGGCCTCGCCCTTGAAGTGATGCAGGCTCTTGTCGAACGCGCCGGGCTTGGTGATGCCGGTGTCGGGCGCGAGGTTGCCGCGCAGGACAGCGACGCCGCCGGTGTAGCCGAACGGGTCATCGAGCGTGTGGTTGACCAGACCGGTCGCCGGGTACAGGTACTTGTGGCTGTCGATATTCTCCGCGAGGGTGTGCGCGGTGACGGTCATGACGTCGGTCTCGAGCATGGAGCGCAGGTTCTCCATCAGACGCGGAACGCCGCCGTCCTTGTAGAAGTCCACGATGCTGTACTTGCAGGACGGGTTCATGCGCGCCAGCTGCGGCGTGGTGTCGGACAGGCTGTCGAACTCGTCGAGCACCTTGATGCCGAGCTCGGCCTCGTAGGCGATGGCGGTCAGGTGCATGACGGCGTTGGTCGAGCCGCTCATGGCCAGACATGCCTTGATGGCGTTGCGGATGGAGCCGTCGGTGATGATCTGGCGGGCGGTGATGTTCTTCTCGACCAGCTCCATGATCTTGACGCCGGTCTCCTCGGCCTTCATCATGCGAACCGCGGAGGTCGCCGGGGCGGTGCCGCCGTCCGGCAGGGTCATGCCGAGCGCTTCCGCGAGGGCGCACATGGTGTTCGCGGTGCCGAGGTAGGAGCAAGAGCCGCAGCCCGGGCAGGCGGTATCCTCCAGAGCCACATACTCCGCCTCCGTGATCTTTCCGGCGGAAAGCATACCATAAGCCTCGGTGGCAGAGGTCTGGTCGGCCTGACGGCCGTCGAACTCAACGCCGCCCTCCATCGGGCCGCCCGGCAGGAAGATGCACGGGATGTCCAGACGGGCCGCCGCCATCAGCATGCCCGGAACGATCTTGTCGCACGAGCCGAGCAGGACGAGGCCGTCGAACAGGTTGATCTGCGCCATGGACTCGATGGAATTGGCGATCAGCTCGCGCGAGGGCATGATGAAGTGCATGCCGTCGTGGCCCTGACCCATGCCGTCGCAGCCGCCGATGACGCCGAACTCGATGGGCGTGCCGCCTGCGCGGTAGATGCCGTCCTTGACGCGCTGCGCGACCTGACGCAGGTTGTAATGGCCGGGCACGCACTCGCTCCATGCGTTCGCGATGCCGATGAGCGGACGCTTGAGATCCTCGGTGGTAAAGCCCATGGATTTGTAGGTTGCTCGGTAATACTGGTTGCCCAGACCCTTCAGAATATGTTCGCTGCGTAACATAACGCATTCCTCCTGTAATATCTTTTCACCCGAAAATTTTCTATGCTGACCCCCCGGAAACGCCGGCTGTTCCGGAGCAGGTCTCTATACTCAGCATTATAATTTTTGAAAAGATGTGTTTCAAGTTGTCCAAAATGCTTTCTACTTTTGCAATAAAATTTTTTTATAAAATCGTGCAAAACCATCAAATTGCGTAAACAGTTTGCGCATTTTTGCGGGAAATGCGCGGGAAATAAGAAAAAGCGAGAAAAAAACATCGGACAACTTCAGGCTGCGCGCAAAAAAGCGCCTGCAATGCAGGCGCTTGAGAGACTGTCGAAAAAGTCTGTATTCACGATGCTGACGCTGCCGCGCGGCAGCGCGCATAAAATAATATTTGCGAAGCAAATAATAAAAACCGGGGGCGTGTACCTCGGTTTTTATACTTTGAGAGGGAGAAAGTTTCCGCATGGGAACTTTCGGACGTCCGTGTTCTGCGAAGTCA
>JABLTM010003185.1_pt1 | contig 12361 bp, 8 predicted proteins | sample 7160121 | NCBI WGS metagenome assembly JABLTM01 (sample SAMN14651224, study PRJNA627086) | human gut metagenome | isolation source: feces | host: Homo sapiens
CATGGGCAAACCTCCCATTGAGACGTTCAACAAGTTCAAGGATAAATTGAAAACTCTGACCCCGGCCAGTGCTCCCTGCAGCTGATCTCCCAGAAAGGAATGCCCTTTGCGTATGTGGAAGCTTACAAATCCCTGCGCACCAACCTGAACTTTCTGACCAGCTCCACCGGAGCCCGCGCCATTGTGGTCACCAGTACCATGCCGGAAGAGGCCAAGAGCAATGTCTCAGTCAACCTGGCCCTGACCCTGGCCGAAGACGGCAAAAATGTAGCCCTGGTGGACTGCGACCTGCGCAAGCCCGTGCTGCACAAATACCTGAAAGCCGGTCACAATGTGAAAGGCGTTTCCAATATTGTCTCCAACCAGTGCAAGCTGGAAGAGGCTCTGCTGCGGCTGGAGCAGTTCAAGATCACGTTCCTGCCCGCCGGCACGCCCCCTCCGAACCCCTCGGAGCTGCTGGGCTCGGCCCGGATGCAGCAGATGATCCAGCAGCTGCGCGCCACTTTTGATTATGTCATCTTTGACGCGCCTCCCATCTCCATGGTGACAGACGCGGCGGTCATCGGCAATCAGGTGGACGGTGCTCTGTTTGTTGTTCGTTCCAGCTACGCCCCGGCCGAGTCCGTGGAGGCCGCTGTCAAGAAGCTGAAAGACACCGGCGTAAAAGTGCTGGGTGCCGTGCTGACCCGCTATGACGCCAAGACGGCGCTCAAGGGCTCCAACTACGCTTACAACTATTATAGCTACGGCTACTCCTACGGTACCCCCCAGACGGATCCGGCGGCATCGCAAAGCCCGGAAAAGCGAAAGCACGCAAAGCCAGCCGAAAGGGTAACGAACCATGACTGATCTGCACTGCCATATCCTGCCCGGTATTGACGACGGTGCCAAAGATGTCTCGGTCTCGCTGGAGCTGCTCCACAAGGAGTATGAGGACGGCGTGCGCAACATCGCGTTCACCAGCCATTTCAACAGCGAGCGCACCACGGTGGAAGCTTTTCTGGAAAAGCGTGCCGCCGCCTACGCGCGGCTGACCGAGGCGCTGAAAGAAGAGCCGATGGACTTCCGGTTCAAGCTGGGCAGCGAAGTTTACTTTTCTCCCAAGCTCTGTGAGCTGGACGCCAAGGCTCTCTGCATGGGCGACACCGCCTACATGCTCATTGAGTTTCCCACCACCCATAAGCCTCATTTTATCAAGCAGACCCTGTACGCTTTGCAGGAACAGGGCATCCTGCCGCTGATCGCGCACATTGAGCGTTACCCCTATGTGCTGGACGACCCCACCCTGCTGTATGAGTGGGTGGCCGCCGGTGCTTACGCGCAGATCAACGCCGGGGCCCTGCTGCAAGATGCAAAGCTCCGCAAGAAGCTCTGCAAATTCATCTCGTGGGGGCTCGTGCATGTGCTCTCCACGGACACCCACTCCCCGGGCAAGCGCCCGCCCCGGATGGCGGAGGGCATCCAGATGCTGCAGAAGACTCTGGGCACTGAGATCGCCGACCGGATCGTCCGCAACGGTGACGAGCTGTTTGACGACCAAGAGCTGGACATCATCTCCCCGCACCAGCCCAAAAAGATGCTGGGCATGTGGATTTGATCATCTTTTGTCTTTGATTGAAAATCCGATATTTTTATTATAAACTTTGAAAAAGAGGAATTTTATTATGAACTATCCTGTTGCTTATGCCGTGATCCCCGAAGAAGAAAAGACCTACATCGTCGGCAGCGGCGATGTTCAGTACGAGAAGCTGTTCAACTACTTCATCGGCGACTTCCTGCGTGACACCGTCAAGAGTGACGTCCGCAACGCCATCTGGAACAGCGCCAAGCAGAGTTCTTTCACTCCCATTGCCAACTGGTTCAAGAACGTGGACGACATGGGGGTCATTGCACACCTGGGCTACTTCTACGGCTTCTGGCACATCTGGAGAGACGTTAAGGGCTACCTGGGTTAATTAAAAAGTAACGTATATGCAAAAGAAACAAATTTTTCAGCTCGTGCTTCTGGCTGTGGGCGCGGTCCTGGCTGCCGTGATCGGCTTCTGGCTCGTGCCGGTGAGCAACTACATCAAGGGCCGCACTGCGCCGCTGGATACCACTATCCTGCAGGCCGAGAACAGCACCCAGGAGGTGGTCACCATCTCGGACGCTGAACTTTCCCAGCTCATCAGCGGTGAGCTAACCCTGGATGCACTGGCCGACCTGCCCGGCGTCATCACCGTGGAGCCCGTCGGCACCACGGCAGGTGCCGCCCAGAGCGGCGGTGCGGCCAATCGCTCCCCTGCGGACGAGACTTCCGCTTCTGCCATTGCAGAGAGCGAAGCTTCTTCGGACGCTGCTTCCCGTGAGGCACAGGCCGATGCAGAAACGCCCGCCCAGACCAGTGCTGTCTCTGGCAGCACCGGCACTTCCGGCAATGCCAGCCTCTCGGAGGCGGCCTATGAGGGCGAAGTCAAGGCACTGGTCCAGCAGCTCTATGCTGTGAAAAGCCGGGCGGAAAGCGGCCTGAATGCCTGCATTGCTTCCGCCAAGGCAGAGTATAAATCTCTGCCGCCGGAGCAGCAGACCCGCAGCCGCAAAATTTCCATCTGCATGTCCAAAGCCGGCCAGCTCTCGGCCCTGCAGGCCTCCTGCGACAGTGAGGTCAACCGCATTGTGAGCCAGATGCGCTCGGTGCTCAAGGCCAACGGCCAGAGCACCGCCCTGGCAGACCAGGCCATGAGCAGTTACAAGAGCCAGAAGAGCGCCCGGCGGGCGGCTCTGATGAGCCAGCTTTACGGCTGAGCCGCTTTTTGATCACCCTTTGGAGGAACCAGCGTGGAACAACTCACATTTTCGCAGCACGTTGCGGCAAACGGCGGTTCCCTGCCCTGGCAGGACGCTGTGCGCCTGACGCTGCTGACCATCCAAACCATTTCAGCTCAGGCAGACCCGGAAACCACCTATCTGGATGTCTGCCCGGAGCAGATCGTACTGAGCAAAGACGCCCGGGAAGTGCTCTCCTGCGGTAAGCCCCACTCCCTGAAAGAGTGGGACGCCGCCGATGCCGCCAACCCGCAGCTGCTGCCCTGGGAGTTCTGGAACGCCTGGAGTGCCCGCACCCCTGCTGCTCAGGTCTACCCGGTCGCGGCCTGCCTGTTCGGCGCTCTGAGCGGCCACCTGCCCATGGCGGCCAAAGCCCGGCTGAACGGTGCGGCGCTTCGCACCCTGCCCGACATCCCGGACGCGCTGAACAACGTGCTCCAGAAAGGCCTTGCTCTGAACGCAGCCGACCGCTGGCCGTCGCTGGAGGCATTCCGGGCGGCTCTGGTCGATGCCACCAAAATCGAGATCGCGGTGGATGACACTCCTGAAAAAACCGACGACACTCCCGCCCTGCAGGCAGGCCAGCTGGACCTGAGCAAGGTACGCACCGTCGATGCACCCAAGGGGCCGCAGGCGGTCTACAAACCCACGGCCCAGAAAAAATCCGTCAAGCTTGGCCCCCTGCTCCCGGTGGCTGTCCTCTCGGTTGCGTTCCTGGGCGGCCTGCTGGCCTATCAGTTCACCCTGCGGGGCACCCCGACGGCGGAAGAGCTCTTCCTGCCCACGGCAACGGCCAAGACTTCCAGCAGCTCCAAAGCCGCGGAACCGGAACGTGAAGCCGCTTCCAGTGCGGCAGAGAGCGAAGCAGCTTCTTCCAGTGAGGCTGCTGCCTCCTCCCCCGCCGCCAGCGAAGCTCCGGCCAGCGCTTCCTCCACCAAGCAGGAGGAGCCCGCCAGCAGCGCGGCTTCTTCCAAGGCGGCATCCAGTGCAGCCAGCAGTTCCAAGGCCGCCAGCGCTTCCAGCAAAAAAGAGGAGAAGCCCGCTTCTTCGGCCAGCAGTGCATCCAGCACGGCTTCTTCGGAGGCTGCTGCCAGCTCCGCGGCCCCGGAAAACGTGACCCAGACGCTGACCCTTGCCGACGGCAGCAAGTTTGTGGGCAAGGTGGACGGCTCCAAGCAGACCGGTACCCTGACCAAATCCAACGGCGATGTCTATACCGGTACCTTTACGGACGGCAAGTTGGAGGGCAAAGGTACTCTGAAAACCGCCAGCGGCAACAGCTATGACGGCAACTTTGCAGGCGGCCAGCCCAGCGGCTCCGGTACCATGAAGTATGCCAACGGCAGCACCTACACGGGCAGCTGGGCCGATGGCCAGCGCAGCGGCTCCGGCACGGTGAATTACGCCAACGGGGATCAGTTCTCCGGCAGCTTTGCCGCCGACCTGCGGGACGGCAGCGGCACCTACACCTGGGCCAACGGCACCACCTACCGCGGCACCTGGAAAGCAGGCGAAGCGCGGAAAGGCGGCACCTACAGCTATACCGATGCAGGCGTGAAAGAGGGCCTTTCCGCAGGCGGCAACCTGACCATGCAGGATTGAGCGCCCTGCCCTCTTGACAAATCGCCTCGGCTGTGATATTCTAAAGCTCCTAAAATATCGTGTGGATTTTTACAGTATCAAGCTATTTTTCGCCACACAATGGTGCAAAAGCCATTGTGTGGCTTTTTTGCGTCCAAACCTCTGCAGCCCCCACCCGATGAAAGGAGATCTCTTCTGTGAACAACACCTTTATGAAAGAGCGCCCGGTCTTCCCGCTTTTGATGTCCATGGCGCTGCCCAATGTCATTTCCATGCTGGTCAACTCGCTGTACAACATTGTGGACAGCCTGTTTGTGGCCCGCATCAACGAATCCGCCATGACGGCCCTCTCGCTGGTCTTCCCGGTGCAGAACCTGCTCAACGCCATTGCCATCGGCTTTGGCATCGGCATCAATGCACTGGTGGCCCTCTGCCTGGGTGCCGGGGAGCACGAAAAAGCCGATCAGGCCGCTACCCACGGCATGGCGTTTTCCCTGCTGCACGGCATCCTCGGCTCGGCCATTGCCATTGCCATCATGCCGTCTTTCCTGGGGCGCTTTACAACGGATGCCGAAGTGCTCTCCATGGGCCTGACCTATTCCCACATCGTGTTTGGCTTTGCCACGGTCAACATGGCCTCCCTGGCTTTTGAGAAGATCTTCCAGTCCGTGGGCCGGATGAAAGTGACCATGGTAGCCCTCATCGTGGGCTGTGTGGGCAACATCATCCTGGACCCGCTGCTCATCTTTGGCATCGGGCCGTTCCCTGCCATGGGCATTGCAGGCGCGGCGCTGGCCACCGGTATCGGCCAGGCACTGAGCACTGGTGTCTACCTCGTGGTGTACGCTTCCACGGAGCTGCCCGTCCGGCTGCGCCGCGCCTGCCTGAAGCTGGACAAAGAGCTGGACACCCGGCTCTACTCCATCGGCATCCCGGCCATCCTCAACCTGGCGCTTCCCTCTCTGCTGGTCACGTTCCTCAACAGCCTGCTGGCCGCGTTCTCGGGCAGCTATGTGGTGGTGCTGGGCATCTACTACAAACTACAGACATTCCTCTACCTGCCCGCCAACGGCATCGTGCAGGGAATGCGTCCCCTCATCAGCTACAACTACGGTGCCGGGGAGCACAAACGGGTACGCCAGCTCTACCAGATCACCCTCATCCTGAGCGCCGCCATCATGGCAGCGGGCACCCTTGGCTGTCTGGCAGCCTCGGAGCCTCTCATGCGGCTCTTTACCTCTACCCCGGAGACGGTGGAAGCCGGAAAAGTTGCTCTGCGGATCATCTGCCTGGGCTTTGTGGTCTCCGCCATCTCCACCACATCTTCCGGCGCGCTGGAGGGTCTGGGCAAGGGCACGCAGTCGTTGGTGATCTCCCTGTGCCGCTACATCGTCTTCATCATGCCGCTGGCCTGGGTGCTCTGCCGACAGTTTGGCCCTGTGGGCGTCTGGAACGCGTTCTGGGCCACGGAAGTGCTCTCCGCCATCGTTTCCCTTATCGTTTACAAAAAGAGCGTCTGACACGTTTTCCGTATACGCAAAAAAGGCTCCGGGCCTGCACTCCCCTTTCACAGGGAGGCAGGCCCGGAGCCTTTTCCATTTCAGCCCAAGGGCTGGTTTTTATTTGGTGTGCTGCTCGGTGCTCTGGTCGTCCGATTCAATCGGCGTATCCAGTTCCTCCACGGGGGCAGCGTTCTTTTTGGCCTTACGGGCCTTACGCTTGTGGATCAGCTTCCGTGCGAGGAATGCTGCCACCAGCAGCGCGGCTACCGTGCCGCCGCAGAGCTCCCAGAGCGGGATGCCCTTGGGCACAAAGGCCATGACGATCTCGGTCCCGGCAGCCGTAAAGGTGATGTAGCTGCCAAAGGTATCGGTAGGCACTTTGATCCATTTGCCATCCTGCTGGACATAGACGCTGCCCTGCTTGCCCTGCGGCAGATAGCGGATAGTGTGGGTCTCCTGCCCGTCGTCCGAGAAGTCCAGCAGCCACTGCTCGGTGGCATTGGCCACGCCGGACGGCGTCTGGGAGGTAACGCTCAGGGCATTGGAGCCGCCAAACAGGCCATCTACATAGAAGATCGGACGGCCGTTGGTGCGGACCTCAATGCTCTTCAGTGCCGGGATGTAAGAGGTGTACAGCGCCGTGACCACGGTGTCCAGATGGAGGTCATCCAGCACCGGGGTGTTCCACTCGGCAAAGTAACCGTCTTTCTGGGGCAGCTCGGGGTAATCCGCCTCGGTAAACGATGCACCGTAAGTAAAGGTGCGCTGGTCCACGATGTGGCCGTCGGCCATAAAGGTCAGCGTCAGCTTCTGGAAGCCCTTGGGCGCGCCCTCCAGTGCCCGCATGGTATCGTAATCAATGGGCTCTGCCTGACCGGCACGGCTGATGCGGTCAACGCCGCGCAGGGTATCGGAGACAAACAGGTTCCCCGTGAACGTACCATCCTGGCCGCCGGAAATGGCGCCCCAATACTGACCGTCGGTGTTGCTGCTGCTCGTGGAGAGGGCCACTTCGGAGTCATCCCCGTCATCGTCCGGCTCATGGATATCCACCATGGCGCGGTTATCCTTGATGATGCAGCTGTTGCCGGTCAGGACACTGTCCGCGCCCTGGCCCACGATGCCGCCAATGTACTTGCTACCGGTCAGCTCACACTTGGCCCAGTTGGAGATCAGCTTTGCGGAGGAACGGCCTGCAATGCCGCCCACCTTGTTGTTGCCATCCACTTTGCCGTAAGCTTCGCAGCCCGTGATGTAGCCCAGATCCATCTCGCCGCAGATGCCGCCTGCCGCCTCTTTCTTGGAGGTAACGGTGCCCTCGTTGACACAGTTCATGACCACCGCGCTGATGGTGTACTCGGTGCGCAGGAGCGAACGGTTCTCATCCTTATCGTCGTCTTCGGGGTCAAGGGTGTTCTCCACCGCCATGGTACCCGCGATGCCGCCCACATTCATGTCGGCTTCCACGGTGCCGCGGTTGGTGCAGCCCTCGATCTTGCCCTCGTTCTGGGCCGTCAGGTTCTCGGACTCATCTTCAAAGATGTTCTTGCTGCCGGGGTCGCTGATCTCTTCCACAGCATCCAGCAGCAGGTTGGAGACCACATTGATCTGGTCGTTGATGGAGCGGAGGTTGCTGGTGAGGGTGTTGCTGGCCGAGAGCATATCCCGGTTGAGGGTGCTCATCTGGTCGGTCATGTTCGTCACAGCGTCAAACAGTTCATCCTTGGTCGCGGTCATCTCGGAAGAGGGGCGCGGCACATGGATGGGATCCTGCTCCGCCAGCCAGTGGACGATATCCGCCGCCTGGCTGGTCATGCTGGTCAGGCCTCTCATACCCTCCGCCATGATGCCGAGGCTGGCGGACATGTGGCCCAGCGTTGCGCTGGTGAGGGCGGAATCCGTCTTGAGGATATCCAGAGACTTGTCAAAATCATCCGCAGCCTTGCCCAGATCCTGTGCGGCATCGCTCAGGGAATCCAGACCCGCCTGAATGGAGGCATTGCCGGAGCTGATGTTGCCGGTGTTGAAGCCCAGCTTATCCAGAATGTCTTCCAGATTGCCCAGCTGGTCGCCCACATTGCCAAGTGCGCCGGACATGCTGGTAAGGGCAGAAGCCATCTGGGGATTGCCCTGCTCCGAAACGAGGTTGGCGGTGTTGCCCAGCAGCGCGCCGATCTGCGTGGCCAGGCCTGCCATATTGCCCACGGCGCGGGTGACCTGCTTGCCGGCGGAAGCCAGCTGGCCGTCATCGGCCAGCAGCGTGGCGCTCCGCAGCAGACCCAGGCCGGTGGTCAGCAGCTTCATCTGGCCGCTCATGCCGGAACCCAACGAGAGGATGCTCATGGCGGAATTCGCTACCTGCAGCAGGGAGATGGCTGTTTTGATGTGATCGTCCACCGCGTCACCGGACACGCTGGAATAGCCGCCCAGAATGGTGCTGATGGCGCTGCTCAGGCCGCTGTCGTCCTTGCCCGGCAGCGAGGCGATCAGGTCGTCCAGGCCCTTGCTGATCTGCTCTAGACCCTGTTTGCTGGAATCCAGCGCGTCGCTGGCCTTGTGCGCGCCGGAAGAAGCCTTGGCCAGTGCCGTGGAGGCGGTCAGCATCTCGGCCGCCATCTCCGCGGTGACCCACTTGAGCTGGCCCACGGCGGTGGTCATCTTATCCAGTGCGTCGACACCCGTGTCCATCACGGGCTCCAGCCGGGTAAATGTATCGGAGATGAGGTCGCCCGTGCGGTCCACCTCGTCCGCCACTTCGTCAAAGTAATCGCCTCCCTGCTCCTGCAGACGGCGGGCTGCCTGCACGGCAGTGTCCATCTGAGAGTTCAGGGTGTTGAGGTCGGTATTGAGGAGGCTGGTGCTGCCGTCCATGTCATCGGCCGCGCCGTTGACCATGGTGTGCAGCGTGTCCAGCTCGGTGCGCAGACGGTTGATGGTGCTCTGGTCCAGGTCCAGCTCCACATAGGGCTCTGCCTGGCCGGCAATGCCGCCCACGTCCTTGCGGCCCTGTACCAGGCCCTGGTTGACACAGCCGGAGATCAGTCCATCGGTCCGGCCCACGATGCCGCCCACGTTATAGCCTACATGGGCATAGCCCACGTCGCCCGCGTTGGCACTGCTGAGGATCAGGCCGGAGGAGCGGCCGGCAATGCCGCCGGTATCCGAGGAGACATTGGAGATGTTATTGCTCAGGTCATCGCCCATATCCTTCTTGACCAGCTCCAGCAGGGTGGCCGGGAGGCCCTCCATATCGAGGGCGGACTCCTGATACTCGGAGTTGACGGCACCCACATTGGTGCAGCCGGTGATGACACCGAGGTTGTAGCCCACGATGCCGCCGGTGGCATACGCACCGCTGACCATGGCACGGGAGGTGCTGTGGTCGATGGTTCCGCTCGTCTCATTGCGGCCCACCAGACCGCCCGCCTCCTCCTCGCCGTGGACAGCACCGGAGAACGTGCAGTTGATGATGGTGCCGTAGTTGGTGCCCACCAGACCGCCTGCGGTCTTCTGGGTACCAGCAGGATTGACCACACCCTTGATGGTAAGGTCCTGAATGGAACCGCCCTCTTCCAGGATGCCGAAGAAGCCGGCTGGAGAATAAGCCCCCACGAGGCTGACATCCGAGATGGTGTGGCCGTTGCCCTTGAACGCGCCGCTGAACGACGCAACGGGGGCCCACTCCGTATCCTCCAGCGAGAGGTCTTCCTGCAGGATCACGGTCTTGCCTTTGGACCACTGATCAAAGCCGCATTTGTCGGCAAAGGCCAGCAGGTCCGAAACACTGTTGATATAAATGGTATCCGTCGGCGCGGTGTCGGCCGCAAATACCGGCAGCGCCGCCGAAGCCGCCAGCACCAGTGCCAGCAGCGCAGCGGTCAGGCGGTGCAGCAGCCGGGTGCTGCCCGCCGCAGACTCATTCGTCCGCATGGGAGTCGTTTTCATCCTGCACCTCCTGTGAGATTTTACCAGAAAGAACGGTAAGATGTACGTTTCCATCCACAATGGCGTTCATGGTACCGGCCACGGAGCCGTTCACCTCGCCCTGCACCATGCCATTGACACGCACCCGGCCGCTGGCCGTGTTGGTGTGCAGCACCACATGATGCATGGAGAACGAAGTTTTATCCACCAGCTTGCCACCCACCAGCAGGATCTGCGGCAGGACGAACAGCACCAGGAAGATGGAGATGATGGTACCGCGGCCCAGGCACTGGCCGATGCCCACGATGCAGGCATCGGACGTCATCTGACCGATCAGGGTACCGGCCACCGTCATGATGGTGCCGGAGGTGAGGATGGTGGGGAACGCAAAGTTCAGCGTCTCGACCATGGCCGTCTTATGGTCCATCTTATCCCGCAGCTCGTTGTAGCGGGTTGCAATGACGATGGCGTAATCGATGTTTGCACCCATCTGGATGGAGCTGACGATCAGGTAGCCCATGAAGTACAGCGGCGTGTGGATAAAAGCGGGGACGGAGAAGTTGACCCAGATCGCGCCCTCGATGACGAGGATCAGCAGGATGGGCATTGCCACTGACTGGAATGTGAACAGCAGGACGATCAGCACGATCAGCACGGAGACCACGCTGACCACGATGTTGTCGATGGCAAACGACTTCTGGAAGTCGTACTCGTTGGTGGCGTCGCCCGCCAGATAGATGTCGCCGTCCGGGTAATACTTCCGGGCGATGGTGCGCATCTGGTCCGTGAACTCATACATTTCATCCCCGCTCTGGAGGCTGGGGTTCAGGTAGACCAGAATACGGTTGTAATCCGCGCCCTGCAGCTGGGCCTTTGCGCTCAGCATCTGGGTCTGGGCATCATGCAGGTCGTCGATCTGATCCTGGTCCAGGCTGACAATGCCGGAATCGACCTCGTCACAGACGTAGAGGAACATATCAATGAGCGGCACACTGTAGTTGGAGAAGTTGCCAATGACCTGGCCGTACTCATCATTTTCCAACGCGTAGCCTGTGTAGACCACTTGGGCCAGCTCGTAATCCAGGCCCGCCATCTCAGAGAACTGGCGGGAAGTGAGCCGGTCTTCCAGCATGTAGCCGTCCATGGCCTCGATGTTGGAAAGGCCGCGGGTGTGGTCCACCTCATCGTGGCTTTCCAGTTCTTTGATCATGGCTGCTTCCACCCGGTAATCGTCGTTCTTTGGTACGACGAGAGCCACCAGGTTGGACTTGGTAAAGTTTTCGTCGATCATGTTATCGGCGATCTGCGTCTCATTCAGCACTGGCGTCTTGATCGGGCCGTAGCCATAGGCGTAGGGGCACTGTGTCTGGAAATGGTAGGCAAACACCAGCACCACTGCAAAGACGATGGGAACGATCTTGCGGGTTTTGTAAGCATAGCGGCCCACGAACGAGATCTTGGGCACAAAGTTGCGGTGCTTGGTCTTGCTCATGTAAGGGCCAAACAGCATCAGCAGGCCGGGCATGACCACGAAGACCGACAGCATGGAGAACAGGATGGCCTTGATCAGGCAGATGGCCATATCCGGGCCGATCTTGAACTGCATGAACAGCATGGCCACCAGACCGCCGATGGTGGTCAGGGAGCTGGAACTGATCTCCGGGATACTCTTGGCCAGCGACTCGATGACCGCCTCTTTCAAGGGCAGGGTCTCGTGTTCTTCTTTAAAATGGTTGCAGAAGATGATGGCGTAGTCCAGCGAAAGGGCCAGCTGCAGAATGTTCGTGACCGAGTTGGAAACGAACGAGATGGTGCCCAGCAGGAAGTTGGTGCCCATGTTGAGGATCATGCCCACCACGAAAGTGAGCAGCAGCACGGGAACTTCCGCATAGGTCTGGGAGGTGAAGATCAGCACCACCACAATGATGATGGCAACATACACCATGATGACATTGACTTCACGCTCAATCGTCTCCTCCTGCGTATTGCCCAGCGAGGTGGAAACGTAGATATCGTAGTCTTTCAGGTACTCCTTGACGCTTTCCAGCGTTTCCAGGCACTGGTCGTCGTCCTCGGGGTAATCGAATGTGATGGAGTACAGCGCCGATACATTATTATAATGGGCGGTGGTATCATCGTACTCGATCATCTGGATGCCCCTGAGGCCCGCCAGCTCGTCGTTCAGCTGGTCTGCCTCGTCCGGCGTGATGTTTGCCACCATGACATCGGCAGAACCGTAGGTGGTAAACTCTTTCTCCATAATGTCCAGGCCCATGCGGGTCTCGCTGGTCTTGGGCAGATAGGTGGTCAGGTCGCTTTCCACCTTGACCCAGCTGCGGGAGAAGATGGTGAAGACGGCCCCCAGAATGACGATGAGGAACACAAGGTTGCGCCGCTCAACAATTTGCAGCGCGAGCTTGTGCATAAAATCGTTTTTGGGCTGTTCCTGCTCGGTCATCGTGTTCCCTCCTCTCGGCAAATTGGGGCCTGGGTGAGTATCCCCGGTCGGCTGAGGCGCTTACAGGACCTTGAAAATTGAACAATATCGA
>JABLTM010107431.1_pt1 | contig 12359 bp, 10 predicted proteins | sample 7160121 | NCBI WGS metagenome assembly JABLTM01 (sample SAMN14651224, study PRJNA627086) | human gut metagenome | isolation source: feces | host: Homo sapiens
ACATGCCAGCTTCAAATTTCCGGGCCGACAAGGAGCTGATCCAAAAAACAAGTCTGCACTGCACGCTCGAAAGAGAAAATGGCACGTCCCGACTGAAAACCTCCCGGCACAGCAGTGAGAAACGACTGAAAATGGCTCAAAACTTTCTACTGAAACACCCCTACCTCACCGTGGCCGACTACATGGAGCTGACCGGACTGAGTCATACGACCGCTGCCCGCGAACTGCAGACCTGGAGCCGCACACCCGACACGGGCATACAGGCCAAAGGCCAGCGCACACATCGGGTGTATGTGGCCGTTTCCCCTGAAGAAAAGTAAGGAGGACAAAGCCGGAAAGCAGCAGATAAAGAGTTTTTTTGTACCTTTGCAAAATCATCCTTTTTTGACATGAAAAGATTTGCTATTTTATTCACACTGATGGCCTGCTGCCTGATGGCATGCACGGGCAATCAAAAAAAGACAACCGATATGGAAACTGGAAACGAAACACTTGTACGTCTGGAAACGACCATGGGCAACATCACGGTCAAACTGTATAACGAAACGCCCAAACACCGCGACAACTTCATCAAACTGGTCAAGGAGGGTACTTACGACAGTACGCTTTTTCACCGTGTCATCAAGAACTTCATGATTCAGGCCGGCGACCCGCAGAGCAAGACGGCCACCGACACCACGACATTGGGTAACGGTGACGTGGGTTATACACTTCCGGCAGAATTCAACCCGAAATTCTTCCACAAGAAAGGGGCGTTGGCTGCAGCCCGTCTGGGAGACGATGTGAATCCGAAAAAGGAATCTTCCGGCTGTCAGTTCTACATCGTGACCGGACGTAAGTTCTCGGAAGCACAGATGATCAGTATGGAAAACCAGCTGAACGACGCGCGTTTGGAGAACGTGTTCAACGAACTGGCCCGCAAACACATGAAGGAAATCTACAAGATGCGGAAAGCCGGTGACAACGACGGTCTGCTGGAACTGCAGGACAGCCTGGAGACGCAGGCACGGGCTATCGTGGCCAAGGAACCGGCCTTGAAGTTCAGCCGTGAACAGATTGCGGCCTACACCACCGTGGGGGGAGCACCTCACCTGGACGGAGCTTACACCGTATTTGGGGAAGTGACCGACGGAATGGACGTAGTGGACAAGATTCAGGCAGTCAAGACCAACCGGGCCGACCGTCCAGAAACTGATGTCCGTATCCTGAAAGCAACCGTGATTGAATAACCTGACACCCGCATGATTCAAGTAAACCGTTATACACTGGACAACGGGCTGCGGATTGTACACAATGAGGACGACTCTACCCAAATGGTCGCCCTCAACCTGCTGTACGACGTGGGAGCCCGCGATGAAGACCCGTCGCACACGGGCTTTGCCCATCTGTTCGAGCATCTGATGTTCGGAGGCTCCCTTCATATCCCTGATTATGATACGCCGGTACAGAATGCCGGCGGAGAAAACAATGCCTGGACCAACAACGACATGACGAATTATTACATCACCCTGCCGTTCCAAAACGTGGAAACGGGGTTCTGGCTGGAAAGCGACCGTATGCTCAGTCTGGACTTCAACCCGAAAAGTCTGGAAGTACAGCGGCAGGTGGTCATTGAAGAGTTCAAACAGCGCAACTTGAATCAGCCGTACGGCGACGCTTCACATCTGCTGAGGGAGCTGGCTTACGAATCGCATCCTTACCGCTGGCCGACCATCGGCAAGGAGATTGCACACATTGCTCACGCCACGCTGGAAGAGGTGAAAGACTTCTTCTACCGTTTCTATGCGCCCAACAATGCCATCCTGGCCGTAACGGGGCACATCACTTTCGAAGAAACTCTCCGTCTGGCACAGAAATGGTTCGGCCCGATTCCGGCCCGGAAAATCCCTCCCCGCCAGCTTCCGAAGGAGCAGCCGCAAACGGCTATCCGCCGCAAGACAGTAGAACGGAAAGTACCCGTGGATGCCATTTACATGGCTTTCCACATGTCCAACCGCATGCATCCGGATTATTATGTGTACGACATGATTACGGATATCCTCTCGAACGGACGTTCTTCCCGTTTCGTACAGTCGCTGGTGCAGGACCAGAAACAGTTCACTTCCATCGATGCCTATATCTCGGGCAGTCTGGACGAGGGGCTACTTCACATCACCGGGAAACCTGCCGCAGGAATTTCGCTGGAACAGGCCGAAGAAGCCATCTGGAAGGAACTAGAAAAGATGAAAACCGTACCCGTCAGCGAACAAGAACTGGAAAAGGTGAAAAACCGCTACGAAAGTGAACAAATTTTCAACAATATCAACTATTTGAACGTGGCCACCAACCTGGCTTTCTTCGAACTGACAGGAAAGGCTGAAGACATCAACGACGAGGTGAATAAATACCGCGCGGTAACCGCCCCGCAGATTCAGGCGGTTTCTGCCAAATGTTTCATACCCGAAAACTGCAGCATTCTTTATTACAAGGCAATTCCATGAAAAAATCCAACTACCGGGCGCTTCTCTGGCTGGGCATCCCCATCGTCATCGGACAAATTGGGGTCATCATACTGGGGTTTGCCGATACCCTGATGATCGGGCACCACAGCACGCAGGAACTGGCCGCAGCCAGTTTCGTGAACAACATGTTCAACCTGGCCATCATTTTCAGCACGGGATTCAGCTACGGACTGACGCCCATCGTGGGAAGCCTTTTCGGACAGCACCACCATGAAGCAGCCGGAAGGGCACTGAAGAACAGCCTGGCGGCCAACACCTTGCTGGCGGTCATCGTCTGCCTGGTCATGGGACTGCTCTATTGGAATTTGGAACATCTTGGCCAGCCGGAGGAACTGATTCCGGTGATGCGTCCCTATTATCTGGTGCTCCTTTCTTCCCTACCTTTTGTGCTGTGGTTCAACGGTTTCAAACAGTTTACCGACGGCATCACCGATACCCGCATCTCCATGTGGATTCTGCTGGGTGGCAACGTGCTGAACATCGTGGGGAACTACCTGCTGATTTACGGGAAGGCAGGTTTTCCGGAACTGGGGCTGTTAGGGGCCGGCATCGCCACCCTGACCTCACGCATCCTGATGGTGGTGGCCTACCTGATTCTTTTCTTCGGCACTTCCCGCTACGAAGTATTCAAAAAAGGATTTACCCAAGGACATATCAACAAAACTGATTTCGGACAACTGAACAAACTGGGATGGCCCATTGCCGGACAGATGGGCATGGAAACCGCTTCGTTCAGCCTCAGCGCCATCATGGTGGGCTGGCTGGGCAGTACGGCACTGGCATCCTATCAGATTATGATTGCCGTATCGCAGGTATGCTTCATGATGTACTACGGCATGGGAGCTGCCGTATCCGTACGTATCAGCTATTTCTTCGGACAGAAAGACTTGGAGAACGTACGCCACACAGCCCGTGCGGGCTTCCATATCATTCTGGCCATGATTGTGCTGACCGGTATCCCCATCTTCCTGCTCCGCCACCACATCGGGGGCTGGTTTACAGACGATGCAGCCGTGAGCCTCATGGTGGCCCAGGTCATCATCCCCTTCCTGCTCTACCAGTTTGGCGACGGCCTGCAAATCAACTTCGCCAATGCCCTGAGGGGGATTGCCGACGTACGTCCCATGATGCTGTTCTCCTTCATCGCCTACTTCCTGATTTCGCTGCCGGCCGGCTATTTCTTCGGATTTGTCTGCCAGTGGGGTGTCACGGGAATCTGGGCCGCCTTTCCTTTCGGACTCACCAGTGCCGGAATTATGTATTACCTGCGCTTCAGATATAAAACCAAACAATCCTGTTAAACCATGTTTTCCACTTCCTCCAAAATCGTATTCGGCTACATCGTGCTGGTCGGACTGCTGATGGGAGCTTTCACCTACACCATCCAGCAGATGAACCTGCTCACGACTCCTACCAATTTGAGAGATCAGCTCGACCATCGCCGCCACATTACGCACCGCATTATCAGCCAATTGTATGATGCAGAAATTATCGGGCAAACCCTGCGTACCGGTAATCTAGACGAATACCATCATTACCTGAAAGCCATGAAAGAGGTAAATGCTTCGATTGATACACTGGAAATCATTCTGACCGACACTTTGCAACAAGCTCGTCTGGATACGGTAAGAACCCTGTTGAGGAACAAGCAATGGAACATGTATGCCGTACTGGAGGCCATGCGGAACACTCCAACCGACCAGATTTATCAGGAACAACTGGACAGTCTGATTGCCCAGCAGGATTCCCTGCTCAGCACACCGCATGTACGAAGAAAAGTCATTACCCATCACAATTCGTACACCATACACCATAAAAAGAAGGGCTTCTTCAAGAGACTGGCCGATGTGTTTGCACCAGGAAAAGAAGATTCCACTCAGGTGAGCAACGTGATACAGGAAGAATATACCGATACCCTCGATGAGGTGTACAGCCCGATAGATACCATCAGCCACATGATTACAGGTATCCAGCACAAAGTGTTCCAAACCCGGCAGAAAGAGACGGAAATGCTGAACACACGCATCAACAGCCTCCGCATCGTTGGAAGCGGGCTTAGTCAACGTGTCAATCAGTTGCTCGAAAACATTGAACATGACGAACAGGAAGCAGCCCGTGTCAAACTGATGCAGGAGGAAGAAATACGGAAAAATGCGGCCAAGACCATGGCTCACATCGCCATTGCCGCATTCATACTGGTACTGGTTTTCTCTGTTGTCATCGCACGCGACATTACTCGCAACAACCATTACCGGAAGGAACTGGAAAAAGCCAAACTCTATGCCGAGAATCTGCTGGTGGCACGCGAAAAACTGATGCTGACCATCACACACGACATCAAAGCCCCGGCCGGTTCCATCATCGGCTACATCGACTTGCTTATCCGGCTGGTAAACGACAAAAGACAACAGTTCTACTTGTCGAACATGAAAAGTTCGGCCCAGCACCTGTTGGCCCTCGTCACCTCTCTGCTCGACTATCACCGACTGGAAGCCGGAAAGATGGACTTGCATCCGGTAACCTTCAACCCGCATGAACTGCTGACAAACATTTACAACAGTTTTCTGCCGCTGGCCGAGAAAAAAGAGTTGCAACTGACATTGAAAGAAAAACTGCCGGAAACCTTAAACTTGGAAGGAGACCCATTCCGCATCCGGCAGATTACGGAAAATCTTTTGTCGAATGCACTGAAATTCACAGCTGCCGGCGAAATTACCTTACAAGCAGAATACCATGGAAACCAGTTTGTGCTGCGTGTTTCCGATACAGGATGTGGCATGACTGAAAAGGAGCAGGAAAAGATATTTAAAGAGTTTACCCGTCTGCGCAGTGCACAAGGTCAGGAAGGATTCGGGCTAGGATTGTCCATTACTAGGAAACTAGTAGAACTTTTAGGCGGAAAAATCGAAATAGAGAGTACTCCTGGAAAAGGAAGTACCTTCCAAGTATCCATGCCACTCCCTTCCATTTCTTCCAAAACGTTCCACGGAACAACTCCAACCACAACTCAAGTTTCTGAACGGTTATTGCGGATACTGATTATCGATGACGACCGCATCCAAATGCATCTGACAGAAGCCATGTTACACAATCTGGAAGAAGAATTTGAAGGACTGAAAATAAAGACTGTGTGCTGTGAACACCCGGAAGAGCTTGTTACCGAGCTTCAAAATGGGAAATTCGACCTGGTGTTCACCGATATCCAAATGCCAGCCATGAATGGTTTTGAATTGCTGAAACATCTTCGCAGCCTCCATTTTGCACAAGCACAATCTATCCCTCTCATCGCTATCACAGCCCGGGGAGACATGGACGAGACCGATTTCCAACGGAAAGGATTTGCCGGTATGCTACAAAAACCTTTCAGTCAATCTGATTTGTGCAGAATACTGACTCATGTATTTTCACTCCAAACAAATGAAGCAGCTCTTCCTACTCAAACAGGAATACCTTCTTCACCAAAATTAGAGGAGGAAAAATCCTATAATTTTTCTCCACTCACTGCCTTTTCCGAGGACGACCCCAAAGCGGCCAGAGAAATTCTACAAACGTTCGCTCAGGAAACCCGTAAGAATCTGAAGAAGATACAAGATGCCATGCAGATGGAAGACATGGAAAGTCTATGCGCCGTAGCACACAAGATGCTCCCCACTTTTATCATGATTGAGGCCCGGAAAGCAATTCCCTCCCTTCAATGGCTAGAACAGCAAAGAGGGAACCATACTTATTGCCAGGAGGCAACCCGAGCCGCCAGCATCATTGTGGAAGAGACAAAAAACATCCTTGGAAGCAAAATCTTGAAGGATACAGAAAGAATATCATAAAAAATATTATCTTTGTAAAACCAAATAAATAAAAAAATACATGATTCCGTCTATTTTAATCGTTGAGGATGATTTGACTTTCTCTACCATGCTGAAAACATGGCTGGGGAAAAAAGGGTTTGAAGTGGAAACTGCAAGTACGCAGGCAAGAGCACGCAAACAAATCGGGTCACGGAAGTTCGACCTGATTTTGTCTGACCTGCGCCTTCCGGATCAGGACGGAATGAGTTTGTTATCTTGGTTACGTGAGCAAAATGATCAGGTACCTTTCATCATCATGACCAGCTATGCCGAAATTCAAAGTGCCGTACGAGCAATGAAGGAAGGAGCTACCGACTACATCTCCAAACCAGTACAACCGGATGAACTACTAAAAAAAATCAAGGAAGCCATTCATCAGGAAGAAACGGTTACCGATACTTCCAAAGAAAAGAAAAATGCTGTTTCTCACAATTTTCTGGAAGGAGAAAGCGAAGAAGCCCGAAAACTATATAATTATGTCAATCTGGTGGCTCCTACTCAGATGTCGGTGCTCATCAACGGAGCCAGCGGAACCGGAAAAGAATATGTAGCCCACCGCATCCATCAGCTCAGCAAACGGGCAGACAAACCGTTTATCGCCATCGACTGTGGCTCCATTCCTAAGGATCTGGCAGCCTCTGAATTCTTCGGACACGTAAAAGGCTCGTTTACGGGGGCCTTAAACGATAAAGCCGGAGCATTTGAAGAAGCAAACGGAGGTACTTTGTTTCTGGATGAAATTGGTAACCTGAGCTACGAAGTGCAGGTACAATTGCTGCGTGCCCTGCAGGAACGCCGTATACGCCGTATTGGATCGGCCAAGGAAATAGAAGTGGACGTACGACTGATCAGCGCAACCAACGAAAATTTGAAAGAGGCTATCAACAAAGGTAATTTCCGGGAAGATTTATACCACCGCATCAATGAATTTACCCTGCAAATGCCTTCACTGAAAGACCGTCCGGAAGACATCCTGCTGTTTGCGAATTTTTTCCTGGATCAGGCAAACCGCGAATTGGAACGTTCACTGATTGGTTTCGACGCAGAAGCCAGCGAAACCCTGCAAAGTTATCCATGGCCCGGCAATCTTCGCCAGCTGAAAAATACAGTCAAACGGGCTACTCTACTTGCCCAAGGAGAATATATCACACGAAAAGACCTGGGAGAAGAAATCGGCGAACAGCGGGAAGAAACTTCTACAAGGATTCCAGAAGAATCTTTTATTCTTCACAACGAAGAGACTGAAAAACTGAGAATCATGAAAGCATTACAACAGACCGGCAATAACAAGACCAAGGCAGCCACGCTGCTGGGAATCGACCGGAAAACATTGTACAACAAACTCAAGCTGTACCACATTCCACAATAAGAGTGTGGAATTTTTCTACACATTCCACACCCGTTCTACAGAATTTCCCCGCACTTCCCCCGCTACAAGGGTCTGAAGGCTTTGGCACGGGTTTTGTATTATTACTTACAAATAAACAAAACAATGAACAAACAAAACAAACTAGGCTAAACCCAACCCCATAAAATAAAGTTCTGAGATTGTCATTTACCTCAAATTGATTTCGCAAATTAATTTTACAATCTCATGAAAAAATGAAGATGCCTATGTGTTAAGAGAAGGAGACGCTGTGAAGCGTTTCCTTCTCATTCTTTTTTATACATACCCGAAACTATTCCACAAATTTCCGGAAGGAAGAGGAGCAACAAGATCGATTGCTTCCTTGGATACCGGATGCACGAAACGTACACGACGGGCATGCAGGCAAATGCTGCCGTCGGGATTGGAGCGGGGAAATCCATATTTTAAATCTCCCTTGATGGGACATCCCATCTTGGCCAGCTGACAACGTATCTGATGATGACGCCCTGTCTTCAAATCGACTTCCAGCAGATAGTAATTTTCGGAACGCCCAATCAACCGGTAATGCAATACAGCTTTCTTGGAGTTCTTGACTTCTCTGTCGTAAGCGTAAGACTTGTTCTGTTTCTCGTTCCTCACCAAATAGTGTACCAATTCACCTTCGGTTTCCTTCGGCGGTTGCTTCACAATGGCCCAGTAAGTCTTTTTTACTTCTCCATTACGAAACATCTCGTTCAAACGACTCAACGCCTTACTCGTTTTGGCAAACACCACCAATCCGCTTACCGGACGGTCCAGACGATGCGTCACGCCCAGAAACACGTTTCCAGGTTTGGCATATTTTTCTTTCAAATACTGCTTTACGGTTTCCGACAAAGGCACATCGCCCGTCTTGTCGCCCTGCACAATCTCTGAAGCAGTCTTATTGACCACTATAATGTGATTATCTTCGTAAACTACTGTCATAAATAAAAAAATGAAGAACAGAGAATAAAGAAAGAAACTTTCCCCTATTCCCTATTCTTCATTCTCTGAATATTGCTGTTTCTCTATTACATGTTCATACCACCATCAACCTGGATAACCTGTCCTGATACGTATGAAGACATATCAGAAGCCAGGAACAAAGCGATGTTTGCCACGTCTTCCGGCGTACCGCCACGACGCAAAGGAATGCGCTTGTTCCATTCAGCTTTCACTTCGTCGGACAGTTTAGCAGTCATATCAGTAATGATAAAGCCCGGAGCAATGGCATTGGCACGAATACCACGTGATCCCAACTCTTGTGCAATAGACTTAGCCAAACCGATCAAACCAGCCTTGGAAGCAGAATAGTTGCACTGTCCGGCATTACCGTGAACACCAACTACAGAAGCCATATTGATGATGTTTCCATGTTTCTGACGCATCATAATCGGTGTGCAGGCATGGATGAAGTTAAAGGCAGACTTCAGGTTGACCGTGATTACGGCATCCCACTGTCCTTCGCTCATACGCATCATCAGACCGTCTTTTGTAATACCGGCATTGTTCACCAAAATATCAATAGAGCCAAAGTCATTGTGAATTTGTTCTACCACCTTTGCAGTATCTTCAAAACTTGCTGCATTAGAAGCGTATCCCTTCACTTTCACACCATAAGCGGCGATTTCCTTTTCTGTATTCTGACCGTTTTCATCGATAACCAAGTCTGTGAAGGCAATGTTTGCTCCTTCAGCAGCAAACTTCAATGCAATCGCTTTACCAATACCACGTGCAGCACCCGTAATAATGGCTGTCTTTCCAGTTAATAATCCCATTTTCTTTATTTTTTAATTAAACGATATGATTATTTTCTTTTCCCTTGCACCCCAATGCACCAAAAACAATCTTTGCCACATAACGCCAGCCAGTTTCATCATCTAAGTCTTCACCAATCTGGCCACGTATATAGGGTACTTCAATACCTTTTATACAATAATGCAAAATATCAGCTGTGATTTCCACATTGTCTATGTCGAAAAGACCTTTCTCTTTTCCTTCCCACAAAATGCGACGGAACAATGCTATTTCTTTTCGGTCAAAATCTTTCCGCATGGCTTCCACTCTCCAGATATCCCGAAAAAAGTCGGCCCGCAACGTTCCATTCCGATATACCACCATCTTAATGGCATCCAAGTGCGTCATGATCAGTTCCAGAATTTTCTTATCGGGAGACATGGACTTGCCTGCAGCCTTCTCCAGCTGGTCGGAAAGCATTTCCAGTTCAGACTCCACTACTGCCATGTAGATTTGCTCTTTACTTTTAAAATAAGTATAGAGTGTACGTCGTCCTTTCTTTGAAGCTTGGGCAATATCGTTCATCGTCGTATCTTCCACTCCCTTCTTCGCGAAAAGTTGTCGGGCTACGTCTACTAGTTTAGCTCTCGTCTTTAATACTGTCATCTTTCCTTATTGCACAACTGATAAAAAACTGAGCAAAAGTACTGTTTTTCTTGATACTACACAAATATACGGTCTCAAATTCGTCCGAAAAGCCCCCATCCCGCATTTTTCAGCTTCCTTCTAGCCCCTGATTCTATTTATTATTCTAAATAAAAATAAAGTTTTCTATATTTCTCTCATAAAAATTTGTTTTTATAAAAGTAAGTCCGTACCTTTGCACCGCAATTAAGAAAAAAACATCGCGGAGTGGAGCAGTTGGTAGCTCGTTGGGCTCATAACCCAAAGGTCGTCTGTTCGAGTCAGGCCTCCGCAACTAGAGAGAGAAACCTTTTGGTTTCTCTTTTTTTATATCCCAATATACCCTAAAAAGGGTATTGCCCAGCCTCCCCTTTCCTCCTATCTTTGCCCAAAAACAAATATTATGGAACGAATCAAAAAACAACTGACCGAACTTATCGGACACACCCCCCTACTGGAACTGGAGCGCTTGGGAAAAGCACACCAAGCACAGGCTCGACTTATTGCGAAACTGGAATACTTTAATCCTGGCGGCAGCGTAAAAGACCGTATCGCCTTGGCGATGATCGAAGACGCCGAGAAACAAGGCATCCTAAAACCAGGTGCTGTAATCATTGAACCGACCAGCGGAAATACAGGAGTCGGACTGGCCTGGGTAGCAGGAGTAAAAGGTTATAAAGCCATACTCACCATGCCCGAAACCATGAGTATCGAACGCCAAAACTTACTGAAAGCCATGGGAGCCCAGCTTGTACTAACCCCTGGAAACAAAGGAATGCGCGGAGCCATCGAAAAAGCCAACGAACTGCGCGACCATACTCCTGGAGCTGTCATTCTGCAACAGTTTGAAAATCTAGCAAATCCACGCACCCACATTTCAACTACCGCACAAGAAATATGGGAAGACACCGACGGAAAGGTAGATGTATTCATCGCAGGAGTGGGCACAGGAGGAACCATAAGCGGAGTGGGAGAAGGCCTGAAACAGCATAATCCACACATTGAAATCATCGCCGTAGAACCAGACTCCTCAGCCGTACTCTCAGGCGATAAACCGGGAATGCACAAGATACAAGGAATCGGTGCCGGATTTATCCCCAAAACCTTCAACCCGAAAGTAGTAGATAAAATCATCCGCGTAACCGACAACGATGCCATCCGGACAGGAAGAGAACTGTCGTTGAAAGAAGGACTCCTCACTGGTATTTCTTCAGGAGCTGCGACCTATGCCGCTTTACAAATAGCCTCAAAACCAGAATATGCCGGGAAAAACATCGTAGTACTACTCCCGGATACCGGAGAGCGTTATTTATCGACCGCTTTATTCGCTTTTGAGGAATACCCACTTTAGAGATAAATCAGATACAATACTCCATTGTATCCACAATCCCCGCACGAAGCGCATAACGAATCGCTTCGTGCGCATTATTCACCTTCAGTTTCCGGAATATATTCTTTCGATGAGTGGCCACCGTATACACACTAAGAAAACGATCGGCTGCAATTTCTTTAGTGCTTCGGCCAAGTGCCATCGAACGTAAGATTTCTTTCTCAGTCTGCGTCAGAGGATATACCTCCTCACTCCCCTTCTTCCTTTCTTCCTCCAGAAGCGCCTGCACTTTCCGGCTTATAAACTGCTGATTACCCTCAACACTTGCCAAACATTGCCTGATTTCCGTCAGCGACGCATCTTTCATCAACACATGAAATCTCGGCCCAGCAAACAATACACGCCAAATAAAATCTTTCTCCAATTGGTCACTGAACAACACAAAATGAACTTGAGGAAAACGTTCATGCAACACCAATAGTTGATTAAGCGTACAATCAAACAAGGTATAATCCAACACGACACATGCTACTGGAAAAGTCAATAAAGACTCTGTCAAACATCCCCAGTCGGTCACTTCCACACAATTACATAAAGGAAAAAAGTCCAGCGCTATGGATTTCATTCCACAACGAGTCACATCCTGATTATCCGCCAGAATCAATGTTTGCATACTAAAGGAATTAAAAAAAGAAAGCTCCGCAAAAGAATCGCGAAGCTTGACGTGGGCGTTGACGGATTCGAACCGCCGACCCTCTGCTTGTAAGGCAGATGCTCTGAACCAGCTGAGCTAAACGCCCGAATGAAATTTCTTTTTGGAGGTGGGCGTTGACGGATTCGAACCGCCGACCCTCTGCTTGTAAGGCAGATGC
>JABLTM010007828.1_pt1 | contig 12349 bp, 7 predicted proteins | sample 7160121 | NCBI WGS metagenome assembly JABLTM01 (sample SAMN14651224, study PRJNA627086) | human gut metagenome | isolation source: feces | host: Homo sapiens
ATTACAAGCCGCAAATTAAGTTAAGCATCCAGAGACTACAATCCCCGCTTTCGCCAATCCTACCGGCGCGGTTCGTTCGCTCTTTCGCTTGCACATATAATATGCTTAAAAAAACAAAAAGTGTAACATTTTTTGAAAAAAATAAAAATATTTTTTTTGCAGCCCCGGCTACACGAAGCCTAGTGTGCAATCCGCCACCACTTGCGGCGGCTATGCCGGCTTCCAGCCTCACCACCAACCTTGTCGGAAATTTCTCGCTGCAAAGCACGAAGAGAACTTAAGTATCCGCGTTTCGGCAACACCCATATTTCCAGCGATACGCTAGCATACGCTGGCGCAGGACGGCTGTTACCGCTCCTGCTCCGCGGGCTTTATCTCTTACATATCTAATATGCAGGATTTTTTGTTTTTGGAACGCTTTTTTGAGATTTTTTTTATCTTTTTTTGCATATTGCAAAACTGGCAATGGCTTCTGAAATCCTGTATTACCAAAAAGAAGCTCCCATGGAATTAACCACAGGAGCCTCCTAAGTCTTTTGTTACATTTTCTTATATACATCGGCTACATTGCTTGGCAGATTTGAGTTAGTACCATCAGACTCAAACATTTCACCATTTGAATTTACCCAGCTGCTAAGCGGTATTGAGTATGTGTCTCCGACAAACTTAAAGTTTTCACCAAGAATCAATGTTGTCATTCCATGGCATGCATAGAATGCGTAATCCATGGTAGTGACTTTTGAGGTATTAAAACCTGACAGGTCCAGTACAGAGATGCTCTTGCAGTTATACCACATTTTACTCATATTCGTTACATTACTTGTATCAAATGAAGATATATTAAGGTTTGCAATCTTATTGCAATCATAAAACATTTGCTGCATATTCTTCACACGAGCGGTATTAAATGAAGAAACATCTAGCTCAGTTAAAGACTGGCACGTTGAGAACATATGCGACATATCTGTTACCTTTCCTGTGTCAAAGTTCTTAACATTAAGTACGCTTAACTTAGAACACATCAGGAACATCATACTCATATTTGTTACATTCTTCGTATCAAAATGGTCAATATCCAATTCGAGCAGATTACTGCACATATAGAACATTGCTTCCATATTGTTTACCTTTGATGTATTAAAATTATCAATATTCAGCGTCTTCAGACTGCCGCAGCGATGGAACATCCTTCGCATTGTTGTTACATTTGCCGTATTAAAATGTGAGACATCAATCTCTGTAATCTTTTCGCATTCAGAAAACATACACTGCATTGTTGTCGCTTTTGATGTTTGAGGTGGTGTTTGGTTTTGGTTTTTTCTTTTTTTTTGTCTTCTTTTTCGTTTTTGCAAAAAAAAGACCGGAGGGGGTTCCTCCGGTCGTGGTGTTAAGTTATTTTTATTTTTATCGCTTATTTTTCTTTACTCTTTTTCACATCTCGAGATAATCCGTCCGCCATTACACAAACATCTGCTGCAGGCAGCCTTTTTTGAATTCTTTTAAGGACTCTATTTTTTTCTGCTGGAGGGCGATGAGGCGGTCAAGACTTCGGAAATATGTACCAATCTTGGCTTGTTCGCCTGCTGTTGGTATATAAAATTCTGTCTTTAAAAAATTATCATTATATAATCTTTTAATCGTGCTTCCTTCGATTCCATTCCACTTGACAATGTTATATATGCATCTCAAAAATGAGTTGTCAATTCTATCATCATGTTTAAACCATACAATATTAGAATCTTGAAAATACGCCTCTTCTCCGCTATATTCCACAGTTCTTCCAATTGTTCCAGATGCAGAAATCAACATATCTCCGACATTTGGATACTGAAATTTACTTTTATATTCTTCAAATAATTCTCTCGAAATGAAAGCATCTGGTTCAGCCCCAAAAGTTCCAATTTTATAAAATGGGATTTCTCCAACTGACGTTGTCTGCTCTTTAAAAACCCTTTTACACATCGCCACAGAACCTAAATCCCCGAACTTACGTTTTTCCCACTCTCCATCAAACCCAGGAAATCTAACCTCCGGAACCTTCTCTTCGTTTTTCGGAAACATTTTTTGAAGCATTCCTTTTTTGTATTCTTTTAGTTTTTCAAGCTTACGCTGGTGAAGAGTGATGAGGTGGTCTAGGTTCTCGAAATATGAACTTATTTTCTCCTGCTCTTGTAGAGATGGCAACAGCACTCCCATAGGTTTTAAATCTGAAAAAGGCGGAATATTCTTTATTGCTGAACCATTGCTATGAACTCTCGTAAAATCATCAATCATATTAGAAAAGACAATTTTAAACATTTTCTTGTCTACACAATATTCATCAACTCTAACTCTCATCAATGCTTGATTTATAATGCCAGTATCTGCATTTTCAGGGATTTCATATATTTCTCCAATTGTACCAGCACAAGAAACAATAATATCTCCTCCGTGAACTTCAAACGATTTTAGCTTTGTTAATGCATATTCTTTTGGCAGAAAATATCTTTCTAATTTCCAATCTTTGTTGATTGCATTTTGTTGTTCATATACCTTAATCGACTCTTCAGACTTTTGCACAAACATATCTTTTGTTATAGCACTTCCAAAAGGTCCTTTTTTATAATCTGCTAAATCTCCAAACTTACGCTCTTCCCAATCCCCATCAAACCCAGGAAACCTCACTTTTGGTGTTTTTTTATTATTATCTTTACTCACTTTTTCACCTCACAGTACACCAGGAAAGTCTAAATTCAACTCATCCAGGAATCCTTTTAATTCATTTGAAGCCTCGGCAATTTCTGCATCAATTCCCTTAATATCGTCCGATACGGCTTTCAGGTCAATCTCGGCTTCCTCTTCAAATGTATCAACATATCTCGGAATGTTTAAGTTAAATTCGTTTTCCTTAATCTCTTTCATTGAAGCTTTGTATGCGAATTTATCAATATTTTCACGGTTTGCATAAGCATCAACGATTTTGTCAATATGCTGCTGCTCTAAGACGTTCTGTTTTTTGTTTTTTGTGAATTCTTTTGATGAGTCAATAAACAGTATATCGTCAGAATTTGCGTCACGTTTGCTTTTCAGGATTAAAACCACAACCGGAATGCTCGTTCCGTGAAATAAATTGGCCGGAAGCCCGATAACTGCATCCAGGCAGTTCAGTTCTTCAATCATATATTTTCTGATTGCCAGTTCTGCACCACCGCGGAAAAGTACCCCGTGAGGAAGCAATACCGCAACACGACCATTTTCTTCATCCATGTGATAAATCATATGTTCTACAAAAGCCAGGTCAGCAGCAGATTTTGGTGCTAACTTGCCGGCTCCGGCGTATCTCGGGTCATCTTCAAACTTCTTGTCCGCATCCCATTTTAAAGAGTACGGAGGATTGCAGACCTGGATGGTCATTTTTACGTCTTCGTATTTATCTTCTCTTAATGTATCGCCCTTATAGATATCAAAATTCTGCCAGTCCACACCGTGCATAATCATATTCATTCGTGCCAGGTTGTATGTTGTGGCGTTAAGCTCCTGACCGTAGAAATGGCCGACGCGGCCGGTTGTAAGGTGTTTCTGTACTTCAAGGAGCATTGATGCAGAGCCGCAGGTGCAGTCTCCAACGGTTTTTGCCTCATCAAGACCAAGGGCTGCAAGTGTCGCGCAGAGTTTAGACGGTCCGACCGGGGTGAAGAACTCGCCCGCTTTTTTGCCGGCATCTGATGCAAAGAGACCGATAAGCAGCATGTATGCGGTGCCGAGAATATCAAACTGAGAATCCTGCAGGTTGAAATTGATGTTATTGATTCGCATCATAACACGACTGATTAAGTCTGTTCTTTCAGAAACAGTATTTCCAAGACGTGAATCCTGCAGCCTCATATCATCAAACAGTCCATCAAACGCTTTATTGGATTCATGCCCCATTGTAGAGCCGACCAGGTCACTGATTGCCTTTTCAAAATCTTCAACACTGAATTTATCGGCATCATCTTCAAATTTGTCAATCTTTCGGATAAGTTCCCTGAAAAGATTTTTTGGTTTCATTACATAGCCGAGCTTAGATAAAGACCATTCTTCCACTACCGGCCTGAACTCTTCATCCGTGAAAGCCTCTTCGTATGTAATTCCATCATTTTCAAGAAGCTCGTTCATATACATTTCTGTTCTCTCAGACAGATATCTGTAAAAGATTACCCCGAGGATGTAATTTTTGAACTCAGAGGCGTCCATATTGCCTCTCAGTTCATTTGCGATGCCCCAGAGCTGCTGTGACAGCTCACTCGCCTGTGACTGGTATGTATTTGTATCTCCCATTATTATTCTCCTTCTGCTCTATATTTCTTATAAGTACCTTCAATAAAGGCTTTGATATTTTTAGTTAATTTTGTCATCTTCAAGAGCCCGAATTTATATGCTGCAAGTTTCTTTCTGATGATATCATCAGATATTACACCAGAAAAAATGTATGTGTTGAAAATATCCGATATCAATTCGTAATCAACCTGATTTTCTTTTGCAAAGTCGTGCAGTTCCACCTGCAGCCTTTCTTTCTCAAACTGGACGAAAGCATCCATGATATCCACATCATCCGGCAGATTATAAAATCTGTTTAAGATAAACTCTTTCATGATATCTTTTTTCAGTCTTAAAGAATCGTTGTCAGACCTTTCAATCTCACGCATAATCAAATCTACGTCCTGCTGCTTTTCTTCTTCTGTTTTTGCATTTCCTTTTGCTTTTTTAAGGAGGTTTAAGATATACACGACGTTGATTCGGTCTGTTCTGACAAGTTCAATATCAAAATCTACATCCACCGGGACTGGAATCGGCGGGTTTGGATTGACAGAGTTGTCCCTGAAGTATAAATACCAGGACTTATATGCTTCATACTCATCTTCATCCATCACAACGGCCAAGTCTTCCCAGTCAAATTTGGAGAACGTTTTCAAAACGGCCAATGTTTTCGCCATAGAACGGAATGCGATAATAAACATTCTGATTTCATCTTCTGACTTCAAATCCCCTGCTGCTGCAGCGTCAGATGCAATCTTTCTAAGAACGGGTTCTTCATTAATCCATTCATTCAAGTAATATTCGTAATTTTCAAGCAGGTATTCATTCGGGTCTCCGTCACCAGAGAACAAAGTCAATGCTTCATCCTGCCATTTCTTGATGTTTCTGTAGCTGACAATCTGGCCAAACTGTTTTGTTGTCTTGTCAACACGGTTCGTACGGCTGTACGCCTGAACCAATGAATGCCAGATAAGGTTTTTATCAAGGTATAAGGTATTAAGCGGCTTTGCATCAAAACCCGTAAGAAACATATTTACAACAAGGAGGATATCAACCTGAGGCAGGTCTTTCTGTTTTAATCTTTTCGCGATATCTTTCCTGTACGTGTCAAATGTATCAAGTGCGAATGTTGTCCCATACATCTTATTGTAATCATTTATACACCGCTCCAAGAGTTCCTTGGAGTGTTCATCTGCACCCTCATCCATATCTTCATTCGCCTGATATGAAAAGATTGCCGCAATCTTCAGTCTTTTATTTTCCGGCAGTGTTTCGTTGATTTGTTTAAACTCATCATAATACTGGCCAAGAGTCTGGATTTTATCAACTGCAAAAAGTGACGTGTAGATATCTTTGCCCTGCGGGTGAACGTGCTGCTCATGATGCTCTACGATATGCTCCGCAATATTTCTGATACGCTCTTCATCATGATACAAAGAATTCATATCAATTTTGTGTTCCTTACAGTATTCCGGGTCATCCAATCTTTCCGGGTCTAATCCATTCATTTTCATCTGATGAGCAAAAATAGTTCTCTGATATTCAACGGAAAAGCGAAGGACATTTCCATCAGCGATTGCATCTTTAATCATGTATTTATGAAGGCAGGCATCAAGTTTACTGCCAGCACTGAATACATCCGCCGTTGTTCTGCCGTCACTGCCCTTATTCTTCTCAAAAATCGGGGTTCCTGTAAAACCAATATAATTCGCGTTTTCAAAATGCTTCTTAATCTGTGAATGCATCTTGCCAAACTGGGAGCGGTGACATTCATCAATGATAAAGATTACTTTCTTATCCTTATACGAATCCATTACTTCCGCATATCTCTGCGTCTTAACGGCATTAGCCATCTTCTGGATAGTTGTAACTATCATCTTTTTTTTATGATTCTTCAATGTATCATACAACACATATGTACTGTCTGTGTTATCTACACAGTCTTTTTCGAAAGAATTATACTCTTCAACAGTCTGGTCATCCAAATCCTTTCTGTCAATCAGAAAGACAACCAGGTCAACTCTTGGCTCGTCACGAAGCAGCTGTGCAAGTTTAAAACTGCTGAGGGTTTTTCCGGAACCGGTGCAGGCGAAAACATAGCCGTCACGGTTTACATCCAGAACACGCTTTTTTGCAGCCTTAACAGCATATATCTGATAAGGTCTCATCACCATCAGAATTGGCTCAGTGCTCTTGATGACCATATATTTATCAAGCATTTCTGTCAGTGCTGTTCTTCTGAAAAACTCACCAGTAAAAGAATTAAGGTTATTGATTCGCTTATTCTTTTCATCTGTCCAGAAAAATACAAGTGATTTAAGGATTGGATTGTATTTTCCATCCATCATCTCATTTTCGTTGCAGAAATACTTTGTTTGCACGGAATTGCTGACAACAAATAACTGAATATATCTAAAGATACCTTTAAAACTGAATTTACGGTATCGGTTAATCTGATTGATTGCTTCGTTTATCTCCACACCAGGACGTTTCAATTCAATCTGGATAAGCGGAAGTCCGTTGATAAGCACCGTAACGTCATATCTGTTTTTATATACAACATCGTTCTTATGTTCTTTGTCCATCGTTACCTGATGCGTTACCTGATAAATATTTTTACCTGTGTTAGATGAAAAGAACTCAATATACACATCCTCACCGTTATCAAGCAGCAGGACGAATTTGTCTCTTAATATTTTTGCCGATTCATAAACTGAATGATTATCAACATGAATCATGATACGGTTAAATTCTGCGTCTGAAAATGACGCAGCATGACCTTTTTCTTCTAACTTTTTCGCATTAAATTTTGCCAGCTGTTCACGAAAATTAGAAATCACATCTTCATAATTGTCTAACTTTACGAATGTATATCCAATACTTTCCAGACGTTCAATAAACAGATTTTCAACATCGTATTCTGATAATGCCTTACTCATATTTTTCCTTCCATTTTTCTATATATTTTCCCGCGTTTCGCAGTGTTTGATTTCTTATATATACAGTATACCAGATTTTACATATTTTTTGATTTTTTTTGCGAGAAAACAATAAAAAAGGAGTCTACTCATCTTCCAGATTAATGCGCTTCGTTCTGTTCTTTAACTTGTTCTCAGCGCCCCAGTCCATTCCGGTGTATTCCGCCGTTCTGGCATCATCAGTGCCAAAGAACACCTTCGGCTTATTACTTATACGTTTCGCATATGCATCGAACGCATGCTCCAAAATCATATCTGCCGTACTTACCATCTTCGTCACTCCTATCTTATCTCTATTCCATTCCTTCTCTTTATTTCTTCTACTCTATCACACTCTTATGCTCTGTTCACATCTCTCATATGTTGATGTCTTTGCTGTCAGCCTGTCATTGTGTATGTATACATTACCAATCTGAGGACTTCTTTCTCTCTATGCGATAGTGTCTGAAAAATTGACGCTTATGTTATCTGAGGTTATCGTATGTTCATCGGGCGCTGGTCTGATAAGTATTCACTGTCCGGATGAAAAGCAAAAGCAATACTTATATCTATTATTCGAACGGGTACTGAACCGGTATTTATCGTAATGGGTAAGTGTATTGATACGCCAAGAGGAATACCGTACTGTAAGTCCCGTTCTCTATATTGTATATGCTGGCTGCCGCCGTACTGAAAGGTAAGCGAGCAAATCTTGATGGCATGTGTTAGTTTGGATTTGCTCGCTCACCTTTACGTGAATGCATTGGTGTGAAAATACTAAGAGTTGTATAAGACATACGCGAAAACCGCGAATGCATGTGAAGTTATGATGTAATGAGATGTTATTTCAGTAATAAAAAAAACGACACACATGATGTTGTGTCGCATTCACAATTTTCGCTGTCTGTTGAATTTTCACACTCAATACATTCACCGCATTCGATAACGTGGATTTTAGTCGATAAAGTAGAGGTTGCGCGAGATGAAAGCCCAGAGAGAGGAGTGAAGTCCTGAGTGAAATGGGCATAGTTTCTCCTTACGACTCTACTGGCTATGGTAGGCCAGTAAAATGGCAAGGAGAGACTATGCACATAAACAAGTTTAGAACGTAACCAAAAATGACGATAGCCCGTCGGTCGTCGTTTCGCCGTCGCTTATGTGAACCTTGATAGCCGGTTGCCCCGTAGAACAACCCTAATATCATAAAAAATGTGCCTTACAGTATGACAGCGTTATAAGCGTCCAAGTTTCACATTGCAATGTTTCAAAACAAGTCAGCAATAAGAGTGATACAAAAAGAACAAAGTTCTTTGTCACCAGTCGGAAGTTGAACAGCACTTCCGCAAACATTACAGCATTCCGCTCTTCTTCTTATATTATATGTAAGCAGATACTTATATATAACAGATATGCAGAACAGAGAAAAAGGTTCCGCAATTCAATAACGACAGAGTGAAGATTCCACTTCCGTAAAACGGAGTATGGATTCAGGGCAAGCGCCCTTCTTTTTCTTTCTGGGTAATCGGTTTACAATACGGCTGTAACCGTATCCACGAAATTTACCAGACTATCACCGGCTCTTCTCCCGGCTGGTTTCATATGTGTGTGTCCAAATTCATTCACTACTTTGTCAATTATTTACATACGGGCATTTGCCCGCTGTTTTTCGTTTCAAAATCATCGTTTTCGCATATATGTTCGGTGATTTACCGTACCGGCTTGTCACCAGACTCCGGACCTGGATTTCAAGTCCTTTGTCAATCAGGGCATGCTACAGCATACCTCACACATCATATGAAGAATAATACTTTTTCGGCAAAGGTATGCAAAACCCGGCAGAAGCCATGTTTTACACACCAATCATTTTTTATAATACGTAATGACATTTCAGGAACTCTCATTCCATCCCAACGTAGTTAAACCCAACCGCACTATGCGTCGGCGGCTGGTACTGCCCGCCCCTCACGCCATCGCTTTCGCTCATGTCATCCGTCTCGACTACTGCACCGTAAGAAATCATGTTTCCTCTTTCTTATGGCGTGCCCTTCGGCACCTTACCGCATCATCACGGGCATTCGTGCATGCTCCACGAACTCCCCCGCATCCTATTCTTAACCAACTGTTATCAGGTATCATAACAGTGAGCCCCGCCCCGCCTTTCGCGAAGGTAAGAGCTTCCTATGCCGTTGTAATCCAGCACTTAGGCATGGGTCATGGTACTGCGCCTCAACCCCTGTGGCATCAGCCATACATCAAGGTCTCCTATATGGCTGCCCCTCCGACTGTTTCGGCTCGGATGAAAACATTTAACGTTGTTTTAAAGTCTCGTTCTCATCATACGTTTAACCTACTACGTAAGCGGAATTATTTCTATCCGCCCGTCGTCCTAAAGCGCAAAGCCGATAGTGCTCAGGCAAAGCCTGCTATCTTGCTTATTGCTCCTCACCGCGCATTGAAATAGCCGAAACATACTATTCTCCAGTTTTACCAGCGCAGTAAGCCATAACGCATACTCTTGGTAGAGTTGACTCCTCAATATTTACTTTTCCTCACGACCTGCGGTCTCCCCGGTTCCAAATCCTTTTCACTCTTTTTTTTACTTATTCTTTTTATATCGTATCACAAACCGTGTTTACAAAAGGACCCATACAAGGTCAGGCATGTCTGCCCTTGGCTAATCTGAATCAATATCCACTACTGTCCCGGCATACCTGCCGGCGGATTGAGATGACGTCAAGACGCCATCCATTGATAACTCGCCGGCATTCTGCCGGACTTGTTACCAGATTAAAATTGAAGCCGATATCAACGTCCCTTTTTGTTGACACATATAATATGCTAAATAAAATAAAAAAAAGAATTTTTTTTGAAACTTTTTTTTAAGAAATTTTTTCAGGTCCGCAAAGCCGCATAAATACAGGGTTTTTGCAAAATAAAAGAGAAAGGATGGCATATCCTTTCTCGATGTGTATATATTTTAAAAAACAAAATTAATTTTTTAGTAAATCATCCAGGTCTGCATACAGATTTTCCAGGTCTGCGAAAATTTCGTTTTCTTCGTTTGCACAGATATCTTCTTCTGGCGCTCGCTGGAGGATTTTTTTAACATCCTTTTTCAGCATTTTTAGCTGCTCATACAATGCAATATTTGTATAATCAGGAGCCTTACGACTGTATACATCGCAAATCAGAACGCTGCAGAGAAAGTTAGAGATGTCGTTTGCAACATTTTGTTCTTTTTCTGACAATACAGGCTCGTCCAATATAAGGAATGCGATTGCCTTGCACTTGTGGAAAAGCTTGCAAAGTTCAGCATGCATGTTTTCGTCTATTCCAACAGGTTTAACTTTCATTGCCGGTCATCTCCTTTCTCAATCTATCAGGATTGCTTCTGCATCTTCATCTTCATCGTCTTCGTCTTCTTCGGCTTCTTCGCAGTCGTCTGTATTTTTCTGTTCAGCCTCTTCAGTAAGCTCTTCTGAGGTTTCATTAATAGTGAGCGAGTCATCTTCTTCCGGCTCTGCATTAACATTTTCTGCAGTTTTTTCGGTAGGTTTCTCGGCTTCGTCTTCAAGCCCAAACGCCGCTGAATCGTCTTCGTCAAGGCTGAATGGGTCAAAATCCGAATCTTTTGGTTCTGCTGCAGCCTCGTCTTCTGCCTCCGGGCTTTCTTCGGCATCAATGTCGAGGATGCTGTCTGCAAGAGAAACAAGGGAAGTATCTTCATCTGATGAAGCGTTTTCTTCTGTTTCCTCATCTGGAAGTTCATTTTTTGAATCAGCCATTTCTGCCTCAGTTGTTGAATCGCAGCAAACCTCTTCTTCCTGATTGCCTGTTTCCTCGTTTGAAGCTGTTTCTTCGTCGTCAGATTCAAGCTCAACCCATGTCCCGTTTTTCTTTGCTTCAATTTCGTCAAGCCTGTCTTTTATGATGAGTTTTACATAAGACTCTATTATGTCAACTGTATCTTCAATATTGCCATTATTGAAAATGATAATGTCATATCCGTGCTCATCTTCATAATCTGCAAACTGTTTATCTTCGGAATCACTGCGCACACGAAATTCACTTTCAGACTTTCCTCTTTCCATAAATCTCTTTTTGCGAATGTCTTCATCTGCATACACATAGAACTGTGCAAGACGAAAACCTGGCTCCAGATTCTTTTTTAAATATGACAGTCCATCAGGGTCAATGACGTAACAGTCGCTGTCTTTCAGAATTTCTTTTGTCGTGCAGTAACGGTTCCCATTAATGCATGTCTCGGCAATAATATCAGTCAGCTTGTCATACTCTGCTTCAGAAACGAAGATGTGGTCAGCGTCTGCAGGGTTTGCGATTTCATCAGGTCTTGGTGCACGTGTCGTATACGATTTCAGTACCGTAAGCCCAAGTCTTTCTGCGAGCTTTTTTGCAATAATGCTCTTGCCTGCTGCTGTTCTTCCTGCAATTGTGATGATAGTTTTGTTTTTCATGATTTTTTTCCTTTCTTTTTTAAGTTTTTTAGTATTTACATTTTCAATATGCCTGATTTCCCTGGCAGTGAAATATTGTCTTGCCGTTTTTCCTGCATATTAAAACTGACAATATGATTTGCATAAAGAAAGGGGAAAATAAAATGGATTACAAAAAAGATGACTACAGTAAGGCTATATCATTTGACAGGATAATAGGCAGTAGTACGGATGCAGAAACGGTTATTTTAGATTCTGACAGGTATGAAATTGGCAACAGTAAGAGATGTTTTCCAAGTGTTAAAAAACTCGTTATTAATGAGAACGTGAAATGGATTAAAGTGCCAAACAGTATGTTTCCAAATGTAAGGACAATAATATCAAAGAGTACACAGTTTCGCAGTGGAAATGTACTGATTCATGAGTCATTTTGGAGCCGGCCAACTCTTTTAAATGTATTTGGCGTAGAACCTGATGAAACCATTGACCTTATAGGTGTTCAGGCAATCGATTCTCTTGCTCTTCGTGGATGTAAAACTATACATTTCATTAATACAGAATCAGTACGCTTTATTGAGGCAAACTCTGTCAGGCTCAGTATTTTTGAAGATTCAGAAGTTGAGCGTATGATTTTGGAAAAGAAATACCATGAAGGTGTTA
>JABLTM010038981.1_pt1 | contig 12321 bp, 6 predicted proteins | sample 7160121 | NCBI WGS metagenome assembly JABLTM01 (sample SAMN14651224, study PRJNA627086) | human gut metagenome | isolation source: feces | host: Homo sapiens
GTGCTGACCGAGCTGATCAGCATGATGTTCAGCAGGCAGTTCGGCGCGGTAAGGCCGCTGGCGGCAAACGCCCCCTCGCCGGTGTACCTTTACGCGGTGGAAACGGCTTTGCAGCTGGCGGTGACCGAGCTGAGCGAGAACCTGCGGGATATCTATGTGGAAGCGTACACCTTCCCCGCCACGGCGGAGATCATCCACCGCAGCACCACGGCCGAGCTGCAGGCGGCGTTCAGCGCGTATCTGCCCGGGTGCGCCGAGTGCGATTTCTACGAGATGGAGCTGGGCACGGCTGGCATGATGCGCGGCTACATGGCACGGCGGTGCGACCCCTACTTTACGCTGGAACGCAAAATACGGCGCTATCTGAGCATGAGCCTGAGTGCGCTGCAGGTCCCCGCGCAGGAGCGCGAGCAGGTCATCGCTTTTGTGGCGGAGATCGATATGCTTGCCCAGGCGCGGAAGGTGGTAGATGCCGTGCTTGCATCGCTGTCCGTGCAGTTTGATCTGAAAGGATAACAAGGTTTGATGACAAGGAGGGAGTAACATGAAAAAATGGCTGATCCGGTGTTTGACGGTGCTGGCAATGGTGTGCCTGATACCGGGGATCGTGTTAAACGTTAAAGCGGCAGATTCTATCTATACGTACTGCTTCGTCTGTATGCAACAAAGAAACTATGAGATCCTCGGATATACAAAAGTTGATTCAACCAAGCATAGGATCCATATAAAATGCTCAGTCTGCGGCAGGAAGAACAGCATTGTTTATGGAGATCTTTCGGACCATACCGGCGGCACCGAAACGCCCACCTGCACCACAGGCAAAACCTGTGAAAAATGCGGCGCGGAATACGGCATTCTCGGTCACAAATGGAAAACTCCGGCGAACGCCTCCCTTGGCAACGGCACGCACCGCATCATTTGCTTGCGCTGCGGCTTAAATGGTACCGCAAGCTGTACCGGTGGCACAGCAACCTGCACCACCAAAGCGGTCTGTGAGGCGTGTGGTGGGAAATACGGCAAAAGAAACCTAAATAATCATGCTCTGGTGCATTATGATGCGCAAGCCCCCACCTGTACGAAACCCGGCTGGGACGCTTTCGACACCTGTCCCCGCTGCTACTATACCACTTTTCGAGCAATCCCCGCGCTAAAACATGATTTAGAGCACCACGAAGCAAAAGCCCCCACCTGCACGGAAAAGGGCTGGGATGCTTACGACACCTGCTCCCGCTGCGATTATACCACCCGCAAAGAGATACCCGCGCTGAACCATGCTCTGGAGCAGCACGCAGCAAAAGCTCCTACCTGTACGGAACCCGGCTGGGATGCTTACGAAACCTGCTCCCGCTGCGACTATACCACCTATGCGGAGCTGCCTGCACAGCATGATCTGAGGCATCACGCAGCAAAAGCCCCCACCTGTACGGGAATTGGCTGGGATGCTTACGAAACCTGCTCCCGTTGTGACTATACCACCACCTATGTGGAGCTGCCCGCGCTGAAACATACTCTGGAGCAGCACGAAGCGCAAGCTCCCACCTGTACGGAAATCGGCTGGGATGCTTACGAAACCTGCTCCCGCTGCGACTATACCACCCGCAAAGAGCTGCCCGCACTGAATCATGATTTGGAGCAGCACGCAGCAAAAGCCCCCACCTGTACGGAAAAGGGCTGGGATGCCTACGAAACCTGCTCCCGCTGCGACTATACCACCTATACAGAGCTACCCGCGCTGAACCATGATTTGGTGCGTCACGTAGCGCAAGCCCCCACCTGCACAGAAAAGGGCTGGGCTTACGATACCTGCTCCCGTTGTGACTATACCACCCGCAAAGAACTGCCCGCATTGAACCATGATTATCAGGCTGTTACCGTAGAGCCTACCTGTGAAGCAGACGGCTATACTGTTTTTACCTGCTCCCGCTGCAAAGACAGCTACACCGCAGACCCGACCGATCAGCTGGGACACCAGTTCGGTGCATGGTCCCCGAACGGAACCGGCTCTCAGAGCGCCGATTGTCTGCGGCAGGGCTGCGCGCACACTGGCAGCACCGATTGCCGGAAGTTTACTTTCCGCACTGCGGAAGGCGAAACGCTGACCTTCTGCCCCGTGTGCGGGCAGGCAGAAAACGCCGCGCAGCTGGAAAAGATCGAAGCCGCAACGGCGTGGGCTAACAGCGGCAGTCTTTCTGCGGAGGATGTGACCGCACGGACGAATGGGGAATACCTGAGTGTGGCCTTTGAAACCGCAGGCAGCCTGACGCAGCCCACCGGTCTGGTAAGGATCGCGCTGCCCGCCGGATTGCTGGAAGGCAAAACGCTTGTGCGCATTGCCCCGGACGGCACACAGACGGAGATGCCTTTTGAAACAGAGCGCGGAACGATCATCCTTACGCTGGATTTTGCAAACAGCGCGCTGCCCGTAATGCTCTTCCGGCTGGTACCCCAGACCGCCGCCCTCTGAATGCTTTTACAGCGGCACGAACAATAAAACGCAGAATGCCCGCCCACCGTGGTTTTCCACAGGTGGGCGGGCATTCTTTTGTGCCTTTTTGGCATAAAAATACCCCCGGAGGATGCAGCGTTTTTTACGCTGTCTACTCTGGGGGCAGTAGATCAAGCACTGCGCGGCAGCTCCCGGAAGCGGACACTGTCTTGCTGAAAAAGCACTTCCTAGCGCTGCTCCTCCGGCGGGCAGCAGCTCTCCCGGGGGATGAGCTTATGCGGCACGATGATCTTTGTGGCCAGAAGGTTCGGGTTCTCGATGTGGTTGATGGTCTGGCTGGCGGCTTCCATGCCCAGCTGGTAGGGGTTGACGTCCACGGTGGTCAGCTGTGGGCTGCCCTGCCCTTTGTGCGGATGCCCCTTGGCAAACCGGACGGGATTGCGCTATAATAGAGCCGTAACAGTTCCACAAAGGTGTGGTAAGGGAGGTGCGGTCATGATCCGGGTGGCGATCGTAGAGGACGACGCGGAGGTGCAGGGAGTATTGCAGGAGTATGTCCGGCGGTATACCCGGCAGTACGGGACAGAGTTTGAAGTGACGGTCTTTGCGGACGGCGTGGATATTCTGGAGGATTACCGCGCGGTCTACGACATTATTTTTCTGGATGTGGAGATGAAGCATCTGGACGGCATGACCACGGCAGAGCGCATCCGGCAGATGGATGCAGACGTCATCCTGATCTTTATCACCAATATGGCGCAGTACGCCATCCGGGGCTACTCGGTGGGAGCGCTGGACTATGTGCTGAAGCCGGTGCCCTACTTTGCCTTTTCGCAGCAGCTGCTCAAGGCGGTTGCCCGGCTGGAAAAGCGGGCAAAGCACTACCTGACCGTGCCGGTGGAGGGCGGGCTGCGGCGGCTGGACACCGCAAGCATCTATTACTTGGAAAGCGAGGGGCACCGGGTGCACTTTTACACCGATGAGGGCGATTTTTCCGCCCCCGGAGCCCTCAAGGCCTTTGAGGAAAAGCTGGCAGACTGCCCCTTTGCCCGCTGCAACAGCGGCTACCTTGTCAATCTGGCACAGGTGCAGGCGGTGCAGCAGAACACGGTGCAGGTGGGCCCCTGCGAGCTGCAGGTCAGCCGCCCCAAGCGTAAGGGCTTTCTTGCCGCACTGACCGACTACATCGGAGGTGAAGGCTCATGACCGCGCTGCCGGATATCCCCCGGCTGTACACCGCCCTTGCCGAGTGTCTGGCGGTGCTGCTGTTCACCCCGGCGCTTGCGCCCCGCTTTTCCAGAGCGGTCACCGGGGGCATCACCCTGCTGTGGGCGGCGGGGCTGTCTGCCTTTCTGGGGCTGACGGGCAATGTGCCCGGCGGGCTCTGGATCCCCTGCATGGTAACGGCCATCGGGTTTTCTTACTTATATTTATGGGGTGTGTGGAGCATCACCCTGCTGGAAGCCGGGTATCACTGCGCCCGGGCGTTTATTCTGGCAGAGCTTGCCGCCAGCGTGGAGTGGCAGCTGCACTGCGCCCTCTGGCCCGCCCGCGGCCCATGGGAGCCGCTGTCTTTGCTGCTGCTGGCGCTGGTGTATGGGACGCTGTTCGGCATTATGTGCTATCTGCAGCACCGCCGTCCCCAGCCCGCCGGGCACTTACAGATCGGCGGCAGCGCCGCCCTGACGGCGGTCATGCTGGCGCTGACTGCCTTTGCGGTGAGCAATCTGGGCTTTCTGCCGGGCAGCGAGATCAACATGAGCATTTTTTCCATCCGCACCTTGGTGGATTTTTCCGGCGTGCTGATCTTATCTGTGCAGCACGAGCAGCTGCAGGAGAACGCTTTGCACAGCGAGCTTGCCGCCATGGACGAGGTGTTGCACCGCCAGTACGAGCAGTACAAGCGCAGCAAGGAGGGCATCAACCTCATCAACCGGAGGTATCATGAACTGAAAGTCCAGCTTGCCCGCATCCGGGAGGAGCAGGACCAGACCAAGCAGAACGCCGCCATTGCCGCCATGGAGCAGAACATCCGCCAGTACGAGGCCGAGAACAAGACCGGCAACCCGGTGCTGGATACCCTGCTCACCGCCAAGACCATGGAATGCCAGCAGGAGAATATCACCATCACCAGCGTGGCAGACGGCAGGATGCTGGGCTTTCTTACCATCCGGGAGCTGTGCACCATTGTGGGTGTGGCGCTGGATAACGCCATTGCCGCCGTGCGCGCCGAGCCGGACCCCGAAAAGCGGCTCATCAAGGTGGCGGTGTACAGTCAGGGCGGCTTTGCCATGCTGCGGTTCGAGCATTATACAGAGGCCGCCCCCGCACTGGATGCGGACGGTCTGCCGCAGCAGGGGTCGGACCTGAAAAGCGTCCGCACCACCGTCGGGCAGCACGGCGGCAGCATGACGATGCACTGGGAAAACAACTGGTGCACCCTGCGGATCTTATTTCCGCTGCCCCAAAAGCAATAATATTTTTACGGCAGGTATCCCCTGCCGTTTTTTTGTTGTCTGGCAGGGTGCACAAATATAATGCGGCAATATTTGTATATTAGCACAATAAAATTTGAAACATTATTGTAACTTTTGCAAACTGTGTATCCAAAACGACAGATTGTGCGGAGAACGGTTCGTTCTGCAGTATATATGATAAAATGACATCAAGCAAAGGAGCGGACGCGCTCCGGAGAACAGCTATGAACCGGGTCGTGTACCCAAAAGAGAAGGAGTTAACAGTTATGGCACAGAAAAAGAAGGACAGTAAGATGATGGGCAAGATCATCAAAACTGCCGTTTCGGGTGTGTTGTGTGTCGCATTGGCGGGCGGTATAGTTGCGGCCAATGTGCTGATCCCGCCCAACGCCAGCAGCGTGCAGAGCATTTTGGGCCTGAAGAGCGGCGGCATCGACAACAGCAAGGCAAAGACCGAAGGCATTAATATGGAATACGGCAAGCCCGGCTTTGACACAGAGGATGCGCTGGTTGAGGATGAGATCGCCCTGAACAAGCAGATCGCAGCAGAGGGCATCGTCCTGCTGAAGAACGATGAAGGCAGAATGCCGTACAGCACGGATACCACCTTCAGTTTTGTCAGCCATTCGGCAGTCAGCTACATCGGCGGCAACAAAGTCGATATGAAAACGGCCTTTGAAGATGCCGGGTTCGGTGTCAACGAGGACCTCTGGAAATTCTATTCCGAAGGCAACGGCAAGGATTACGGTCTGGGCGTTGGTTCCGTTTCCTACGGTGATGACGAGGACTTTTCCATCAACGAATGCCCCTTGTCTGTTATGAAAGCAGAGCCGGGTCTGACCGATTCCATGAAGAATACGGTTCCTGTTTTTGTGTTCAGCCGTGTGGCGGGCGAAGGCCGTGATATGCCCCGCTCCATGTACAACCACACCGATGTGGAAGAGGACAAGACCAAGACTTATCTGGAGCCGGATTCTACGGAACTGGAGATCCTGCAGTATCTGAACGACAACTTTGACGATGTGGTGCTGCTGCTGAACTCCAGCGCAGCGGTAGATCTGAGCTGGGTCGAAAACTATCCCAATATCCACACCGTCATTTCGGCTCCCGCTATGGGTGATTACGGTCTGTGCTCTCTGGCAGAAATCTTCTCCGGTAAGGTGAACCCCTCCGGCCGCACCGTGGATACCTATGAAGTGGATGCCATGAACAGCCCGGCGGCGCAGAACTTCGGCGACTTTGCCTACTACGATGAGAATGGCAACCTCACCAAGTACAACTACGTCAGCTACAAAGAGGGCATCTATGTTGGCTACCGCTACTACGAGACTCGCTACGAGGATAAGGTGCTGGGTCAGGGCAATGCCGGTGATTACAACTATGCGGATGCTGTGATGTATCCCTTTGGATACGGCCTGTCCTACACGGATTTTGAGTGGTCTGATTATGATACCAGCTGGGATGGCGATACCTGCACCGTGACGGTCAAGGTCACCAATACGGGTGATGTGGCCGGCAAGGATGTCGTACAGGTCTATGCACAGAGCCCCTATACCGATTACGACAAGGCAAACAAGGTGGAAAAGGCTGCTGTGGAGCTGGTGGGCTATGCCAAAACTGCAGAGCTGGCTCCCGGCGCAAGCGAGACGGTGAAGATCACCTTTGATCAGGAGCAGCTGAAGTCTTACGACTACGTCAATGCTAAGACCTACATTCTGGACGCAGGTGATTACTATATCACTGCGGCTAAAAACGCACACGAAGCGGTCAACAACATCCTCTCTGCCAAGGGCAAGACTGTGGAAGATGGCATGACCGCCGACGGCGACACTGCTTTTGTTGCAACCTACACCCCGGCAAACGGCACCGTGGATACCACGACCTACAAGCTCGACACCACGACCGGTGTGGAGATCACCAATCAGCTCGACCATGCAAACGGCGGGCTGCAGTATCTCTCCCGCAGTGACTGGACTGGCACCTGGCCGACCGTTGACGGCGAGGTCAGCGACCAGATCAGCACCTGGGGCAACCCCATCAATGGCACCGATGCCAGCGGCAAGGCTGCATCCTATACCTACCGCAAGACGATCAGCAAGGAGGACCTTGCAAAGCTGGATTCTTTTGATTCCCTGAACCCCACCGACTTCTCCACCCTGACCGATGAGATCGTTTACGGCAAGGACAACGGTCTGGGTCTGATCGATATGCGCGGTCTGGATTACGATGATGAAAAGTGGGATGAACTGCTCGACCAGCTGACCCCCAGCGATTATCAGACCCTGATCACGCAGTCCGGCTATGGCACGGCTGCCATCAAGTCGGTGGATAAGCCCTCCACGACCGACCGCGACTCTGCCACCGGCCTGATCAACTACGGCTTTGATGCAAGCGGCAACCTCTACTTCAAGGGCAACATCACGCACTGCGGCGTGATCGTTCTGGCACAGACCTACAACGATGATCTGGCCTACCACTATGGCGAAAACATCGGCGATGAATCCTACTATCTGAATGTTGACGGCTGGTATGCACCTGCTGTCAATATGCACCGCACTGCATTCTCCGGCCGTAACAGCGAGTATTACTCCGAGGATCCGTTCATCGGCGGTCACATTGCTTCCCTCGAGTGTGAGGGTGTCGCCTCCCGCGGTATGTATGTCTTTGTCAAGCATTACGCCATCAACGATCAGGAGGACCACCGCGGCGACCGTGAAGGCCAGTACAGCATTGCGACCTTCCTGAACGAGCAGGCGGCCCGCGAGATCTACCTCAAGCCCTTTGAGATGTGCGTCAAGTCTGATAAGGTCGAGATGAACTATGCAAAGGACAACGGCGACGGCACTTACAGCAATGCCACCACCGAGATCCCGTCCGTCACCGGCATCATGACCTCCTTCAACCGCGTTGGCTATACCTGGGCCGGCGGCAACTACAACATGATCACCGGCCTGCTGCGCAACGAGTGGGGCTTCCACGGCTTTATCATCACCGACAACGCAAACACCGGTGTCTTTATGGACGCTGGCCAGATGATCCAGGCCGGTGCAGACGGCAAGCTGACGAACCTGCCCACCGGCGCACGGTACACCTTTAACAAGGATGACGTTGCAGATTACCACTACGGTCGTGAAGCAATCCATAACATCCTGTACACCATTGCAAACTCCAAAACGATGAACGGCGGTATGCCGGGCAGCCGCTATCTGGCAAAGGTCGAGCCTTACCAGAAGGTCATCTACGCAGTGGATGGTGTCTGCGGCGGTCTGATCGCAGTTCTGGTCGTTCTGACGATCCTCCGCTTCCGTAAAAAGAAAGAGGACGTAAAAACCGTCTGATCAACACATAGGAACAGAAGGGGCGGCGGGCAAACGCCCGCCCCCTTTTTTTGATTGTCAGGAGAGACCCATGAAACACACAGATATCATCAAGAGCTTGTCTCTGGAACAAAAATGCGCCCTGCTGAGCGGCGGCACGGTGTTCACCACCCGGGCGCTGCCGGGCAAGGGCATCCCGGCCATTACCCTGTCGGACGGCCCCAACGGCGTGCGCAAGCAGGCGGGTGCGGCTGACCATCTGGGCCTGAACCCCAGTGTGCCCGCCACCTGCTTCCCCACCTCGGCCACCGTGGCCAACAGCTGGGACCCGGAGCTTGGCGAGGCTGTGGGCGCAGCCATGGGCGAAGAAGCCGCAGCACAGGGCGTGTCGGTGCTGCTGGGCCCCGGCCTGAACATCAAGCGCAGCCCGCTGTGCGGCCGCAACTTCGAGTATTTCTCGGAGGATCCCTACCTTGCCGGTAAGATGGCGGCGGCCTACGTCCGCGGCATCCAGAAAAACGGCATTGCCGCCTGCCCCAAGCACTTTGCCGTGAACAGTCAGGAGCTGCGCCGCATGGCCTCGGATTCCATCGTGGACGAGCGCACCCTGCGGGAAATTTACCTGACCGGCTTCGAGATGGTGGTCAAGGAGGCGCAGCCCAAGACCATCATGTCCGCCTATAACCTTGTCAACGGCACCTACGCCAACGAGAACGCCCACCTGCTCATGGATATCCTGCGCAGGGACTGGGGCTTTGACGGCGCGGTGGTCACCGACTGGGGCGGCAGCAACGACCACGCCTTGGGCGTAAAGAACGGCTCTACGCTGGAAATGCCCGCCCCCGGCGGGGACGCCATCCGGGAGCTGATGAAAGCGGTGCAGACCGGCAAGATCACCGCAGCGGACGTGGACGCCCGGCTGGAGGAACTGCTGGAGCTGGTGTTCACCACCAAGGCGGCGGTGGACGCCGCCCCCGGCAAGTTCGATGCCGACGCCCACCACGCACTGGCACGCCGGGCTGCTGCCCAGAGCATCGTGCTGCTGAAGAACGAAAACAGCCTGCTGCCCCTTGCAAAGGGGGAGAAGGTGGCGGTCATCGGCGACTTTGCCCAGACGCCCCGCTATCAGGGTGCAGGCTCCAGCGCCGTCAACTCCATCAAGGTGGATTCCTTTCTGGACTGCCTTGCCGAAAGCGGCCTGAACAGCGTCGGCTACGCCAAGGGCTTTGACCGGCAGGGCAAGCCCGATGAGGCGCTGAAGGCCGAGGCGGTGCTGCTGGCAAAGAACGCCGATGTGGTGCTGCTGTGCATGGGTCTGGACGAGATCAAGGAGAGCGAGGGCATCGACCGCGCCGACATGAAGCTGGCAGAGAACCAGCTGGAACTGCTGGCCGCTGTGGCGGCGGCAAACCCCAACGTGGTGGTGTTGCTGAGTGCAGGCTCCTCGCTGGAAAGCGATTGGGTCAAGGACTGCAAGGCGCTGGTCTACGGCTGTCTGGGCGGTCAGGCCGGTGCGGGCGCACTGGTCGAGGTGCTCACCGGCGCGCAGAACCCCTGCGGTAAGCTGGCTGAGACTTGGGCGCGCAGCTACGCCGACACCCCCGCAAAAGCGCATTTCGGCGGTGACGGCCCCACTGTGGAGTACCGCGAGGGTCTGTATGTGGGCTACCGCTACTACGACACCGCCGGTGTGCCCACCGCCTTCCCCTTCGGCTACGGCCTGAGCTACACCAGCTTTGCGTACAGTGACCTGAAAGCAGACGAAACCGGCGTGACCCTGACTGTCACCAACACCGGCAGCTGTGCAGGTGCCGAGGTGGTGCAGCTGTATGTGGCAAAGCCGGATGCAAAGGTTTTCCGCCCCGTCAAGGAGCTGAAGGGCTTTGCCAAGGTGCAGCTGGAAGCCGGAGAGAGCAAGACCGTCACCATCCCGCTGGACGATAAGGCGTTCCGCTACTGGAACGTCAAGACCGACCGCTGGGAGGTGGAGAGCGGCAGCTATCAGCTGCTGGTGGGCGCTTCCAGCGCCGATATCCGTCTGACTGCCGCCGTCACGGTGGCGGGCACCGGCGCACCCGACCCCTACGCGGGCAAAAATCTGGAGCATTACCGCACCGCACAGGTGCAGAATGTGCCGGACGCGGAGTTTGAGGCGCTGCTGGGCCGTCCCATTCCGGAGAACAAGGTGCACATCGACCGCAACATGACGCTGGGCGAGATGGGGCACGGACGCAGCCCCATCGGCTGGCTGGCGGCTGCCGTGCTGGGCACCCTGCTGCGCCGCAGCATCAAAAAGGGCAAGCCCGACCTGAACATCCTGTTCCAGTACAATATGCCTCTGCGTGCGCTGGCCAAAATGACCAACGGCGCTATCAGCATGGGCATGGTGGACGGCATCGTGATGGAGCTGCAGGGCTTCTGGATCATCGGTCTTGTGCGGGTGATTTTTGAGGCTGTGAAGAACCTCGTGCTGAACAGCCGCATGGAAGAGCGCTTGAAAAACAGCTGAAAGGAAGCAGGCTATGAATTTCTGGAATAACTTTGCGGCAAAGCACCCCGCCGCTGCCAAGTGGGTGCGCGAGGGCGGCCTGTTCGTCATCGTGTCCAACCTGATCACGGTGTTCAAGTACCTGCTGCTGCAATTTCTGCCCAAGGCCTTTGCCAGCCTGCCGGTGGTGGATTTCGGCTGGCCGGGCATCGACATCTCCCTGTTCGGCGAGACCTTCAAGTGGAACATCCTCGGCTACGACGCCGCCCACGGCGGCCTGCCCTACTTCTGCGCCTACATGATCGCCATGGTCATCGGCGAGTGCATCAACTTCCCCATCCAGCGCAATTTTGTGTTCCGCAGCAAGGGCAATCTGGCAAAACAGATCGGCTGGTATGTGCTGGCCTTCTGCATCATCACCTGCATCGTCAACTCCATCAACTGCATCTGGGTGGCAGTGGCCGGTCTGCTGGTACCGGACTTCATCTACAACATCGGCACCACCGTGCTCAACGGCGGCATCTCCATGGTCATCTTCTTCTTTGTGAATAAGATCATCTTCCCGGAGGGCGAAAAAGCCGCCAAATAATAAGCTATTCTCCTTCATTTTCTTCTCTTCATCATAAACCAGAAGGGCTGCTCCGTTCTCCGGGGCAGCCTTTTTGGTTTGGGGAAGAGAACCCTCTCAGTCATCTTATTTTTGTTTTTCTGCACAAAATGTTCTGCGGGCAGGGTTTTCCTCTTGACAAGCGGGCAAATGTTTCGTACTATATTTAGTAGTATGGAATCAAAGACGCTGTACGCAGGTTTCTGTGTGACCCCTGTACCCGTTTCAGGCAAAGCGTGCCTGTTTGATATAAAATGGAACCGTAAAGAGAAAAGCCGTATGCTTTTGCCCGTGCCGCCGGTTTTGGGTGGTGCGTATGGTTTTGGTGTCACTTTTTGCATTGAAAGCTCTTTCTATATCATTGCCCGTGTCCTGCTGCGCAGCGTCTCCTGCTTTTAATTTTGCATTGAATTGAAACAAAGGAGAGTGAACGCAATGACCGCGATCGGAGTGATCGTGGCCTTGATCGTTGCTGTTGTCGGTGTGGCTGCGGGCTATTTTATTGGTTACAACAACCGTAAAAAGACCGCCGAAGCCCAGATCGGCAGCGCCGAGGCCGAGGCTACCCGGCTGGTGAACGAGGCGATCAAGACCGCCGACCAGAAGCGCAAGGAAGCGGTTCTGGAAGCAAAGGACGAGGCTTTCCGCCTGAAAGCCGAGGTCGATGCCCAGAAGGCAGAGGCCGACAAGGAGATCAAGCAGCGCCGTGCGGAGATCAGCCGTCAGGAGAACCGCATCGACCAGAAGGAAACAGCGCTGGACCGCAAGACCGAGGCGCTGGAAAAGAAGGAAGAAGAGCTGAAAAAGCGCGCTGCCGAGGCCGAGGAGCGTCTGGCAGAGATCGACGCTCTGCGCGCCAAGGAGATGGAGCGTCTGGAAACGCTGGCCGGTCTGAGCCAGGAGGACGCCCGCGAGGTGCTGCTGCACAAGGTGGACGAGGAGCTGACCCACGAAAAGGCCGTGCGCGTTGCCGCCTACGAGACCGA
>JABLTM010064687.1_pt1 | contig 12316 bp, 15 predicted proteins | sample 7160121 | NCBI WGS metagenome assembly JABLTM01 (sample SAMN14651224, study PRJNA627086) | human gut metagenome | isolation source: feces | host: Homo sapiens
CGCAAAAAAATACATAATTTCAGTTTCATATGATCACCTACAATCCCGCAGCTTCTGCCATATGAAGTGTCCATTGTTTATAGTATCCGGGCCTTGGATGAATACCGTCTGGTTCAAAAGGCTGCTTCATACTCAAAAGTATCTTACTATTATCAATATACGGTATTTTTTTGCGTTTACAGACCAGGATCAGTTCCCGGTTGAATTCATTCCATTTACCGTAAACCGCGTTTTTTGCAATTGCCTGAGAAGAGATGGGAAGAATCAGATTCACAAAGACTTTCGTATCGGGAAAACGTTCCTGCAGCTGAACGAGCTTTTCTTCATATACAGCCCCAAAACGTTTTTCATTGCCGCGCCAGTACTCCAGATCATTCATTCCGAACGAAAGAAAAAGAATCTGTGGATGAAGCCTCTTGATCTCCGAAAAATAATCATCCAGCTGATCGATCCGAAGCCCGCGGACACCAATGCAGCTGGATGCATTTACCACATGATAATCAAGTATCCCTTCTGCAATTGAATCACCGATGATCAAAGCATCTGCAAACCGATCCGACAGTTTTTTAGATTTCTTTAACTGCCGTTCCTTCTCTTTCTGTTTCTGTCTCTGCTGATCCTGCAGCATATATACCTTTTCACTTGTATATGACTCTGCTATCTTTTTCAAAAGCTGCACTGCTTCATTGTCGGCGTATGATTCCCCCAGTTCTCTATGATCTCCCAACAACCATATAAAAGGAAGCATCGCAAGAACGATGATCCCAATAAATTTAACAGTGGATACCCTTTTTTTGCTCTTCATTTTCCCTCATCTCTGCCTCTTTCGCCTACACTCTATCACGCTCAATAAATACTGTAAACCGACTCTAAACTATATAACAAAAACGTAATAAAACATGCGCTGAAGCTAGATTCTGCACATCATTTTACCTAATAAATAATATGACCAATATTCGTTGTTTTATCATCTCCACTCTGTATCTAAAAAAATCATCATGCTTCTATTAGCTTTTGACAACATCATTATTAATATTTAAATAACAGGGAGCTCTATAAAATAAAGAACTTATTATGCTTGCCCCAACACTAAAACATACTAAGCAATTTTAAAATATCTGAATAACAGATATTACACCTTAAAAAGTATTTATAAAGCTTTTCGCAAACATATCAGCAAGTGCATTATCAATACTATAGACATATATATCATCTTTCAAATATCAGTTCTAATCGGAAATGTAAAATATTCAATTGAATAACAAAAGAAGTTCAGAGATTACAGGGTTGTTGTTGAAATATTTGTATATTTTAGGTATATTAAGATAACTTAGTTTTTTATGAACTATCTGGAAGGCTTGGACAAAGGAGAAAATAATATTATGTATCACTTTGAATATGTGAAAAAAATGAAAGAAAAAGCAAAATTAATCCGATTACTTAACCTTGTCCAAGACGCGGTAAGAAAAAAATTACATTCAAATTTGATTTTGCGGACAGCGATAAAAGAAATATGGTGACGTGTGATAGGAAGAGCAACATCAGATATGATTTTGATGTAAACATTGAAGTTGATGACGATGATAAAAACTATTCTCCTAAAAAGATTAAAACAATGCCTATATTTCCATTAATATATACTTTGTTTTAATTATAACCGAGACTTTAAGCAGATCATGTTTGCAATCCATATTTTTAAATCTCAACTAGCCAAAGTAAAGCCATCTACTTATATTCCTATTAAAAGTATAATAAAAATCAGCTGAAATACACATCAGCTGATTTTTTATTATAAAGTTAAATTAAAATGAATAATGTATACTATCTTTATATTCTTCATATAATTTCTGATTTAATTCATCTCCACCATCTATATTTGCACTATAGAAAATAGGAGGTTTTTTCATTCCTGATTCTACTAGTTTTTGTGCTAAGGCTGCTACAATTGCATTTAACATAGTGGCACCAACAACAGTAGAAGTAGGAGATACTTTTTGTTCTAACCCCTCAATTTCTACGCAGGCATCTCCGACATCACCATGATTATCTAAAATAATATCTGCGAATTCATAGAGTTTTTTTTGAGATGGATGGCGAGAAGATACTGTTTTTGAATATGATAAATTAGTAATTGCGATAACCTTCGCACCCTTTTCCTTTGCATTCATAGCGATTTCAATCGCAACAGGATTTCTTCCTGAAACAGAATGGATAATAAATACATCTCCTTCTTTAATATTAACTTTAGTATTTGCTAAGATTGTCCCATATCCTACGCATCTTTCCATTTGACTCGTCAAAGTAATCGGATTTGTATCAAGCATGATTTCTCTACCAAAAATGGGATTAAACAACATGAGGCCACCAGCTCGATAATATAATTCTTCACTTAAAATTCCTGCATGACTCGCACCAAATGTATAGATTGAATTTTTGTTCAAAACTGCCTCTGACAGTAGATTCACGCATTCTTCCATAGAAGACTTCTCTTTATTCTCAATAGTATTTATTAGTTCATGAATGCGTTTTAAATATTTAAATTCCATATGCTATACCAGAAGTCCTGCTATAAATCCTTCTATCATTCCCCACAAAGAGAAATCCTGTCCACCATACACAAGCATCCATTGCTGAATTGTGTTGTTGAAGAAATATGCACCAAAGCCAACTAAGAATACCATGACGATACCACAGGCTGCAGCACCAATCACACAGCCGCGTACTCCTCCTTTAGCATTACCTATGATAGCAGCACATCCAGTTTCAAAGAAACAAGTTGAAATCAATGGAATAACGACTGTAGGGAACATTCCTGATGTCAGCAATAGTGTAATAATCGATGTAATCATCGCAACAATAAATCCAATTAACAATGCATTCGGGGCATAAGGGAAAATAACTGGTACATCTAAAGCAGGAATTGCGTTTGGAACAACTTTTTCAGCAATACCTTTAAATGCAGGAACAATTTCAGCAATCATCATACGCACACCCTGTAACATGATTGTGATACCAACACCGAAATAAATGGCATGTGTGAAGATATACGTAAACACACCAGTTGTACCACCCGCATATCCCCAAATTTCACCTGGATCTTTTCCATTGGCTACAAGAATAAAATACAGAACGATATATGTAATTGCTATTGTAATAGATCCTGTAATAGAAATTTCACGAAGAAATCCTAAAGATTTAGGTACATTTAATTCTTCTGTCGAATGGTTTTTATTACCAAATAAGCTGGCTAATCCTGCAGACATCAAGGAAAGGCAAGTTGTTGGATGCCCAATCGTAAATGAATCATCACCTGTAACCGATTTTACCAATGGTCGCATTAAATTTGGAGATATAATCATATATAATGCAGTGAATACAGTAGCCAATCCAATCAATTTTCCACCCGTTAAACCTGCATCTACACCAGCAGCTATAAATACAAATGGGAACCAATACAACATATGTCCTGTTAAGAAAATTGATTTCCATTTTGTAAAACGTGCCACTATTAAGTTGATAGCAAATGCAACAATCATAACAATACCAATCTGTGTACCATATTCGGCTCCGATATCGACTGTAACAGAAGGAACTGCACTTGGCGTAATTGCATTAAATGCTGCTGAAATACCATCAATTGAATTTCCAGTAATCAAACCTGTACCACAAGATAGAATAAAGAAACCAATTGCAGTCGTTAATGTTCCACGAACGATTTCAGAAAAAGATTTCTTTTGCAGAATCAAACCTATACATGCGATTAATGCCAAGAAAATGGCACCTTGATTAAAAATTTCATTAATGATAAAATTCAAAATTCCCATAATCTTTTCTCCTTTTCTACTTCAATGAAGCAAGGTAAGCTAAAGTTTTTTCTTCTACTTCTGCCTTATTCATAAAATTCTTCAGTGCCACAACTGGAACTTGTGCGCGATCTTTAATGCGGTCTGCCAATTCTTCAGAAATAAAAATAACATCACATTGATTGGCACAACAAGAACCTACATCTCCACAAAACGCTTCGATTTCATAATTATGCTTTTTTGCAATAGACTCGATATTCATTCTCAGCATCAGGGACGATCCACATCCAAATCCACAAACAGTCTGAATTTTTGGTACTTTCATCTTAATCTCACTCCTTTCCCTTATTTATCCTGAAACAAAGAATACAATTCTTCTTCGTCTTGACAGGCCATCATTCTTTCTACAATATTTTGATCCATTAATGTTTCAGCTATTCCTTGCAATTTTTCAATATGACTTGTTTTATCTACACAGGCCAAACACATTACAATACGAACAGGATCATGATCGCAATGAAACAATATATCATTTTGGAAAGTTGCAATAGAAACATCACTTTGCTTTACATCATCACAAGGTGCAGCATGTGCAAGTGCAAAATATGGCATAATAACAATATACGGTCCTAAATCGACTACACTTTTTATCATGTTATGAACGTATTGCTCAGTTATTGAACCCCTTTTTATTAGAGGTTGCGCGGCAATCTTTATAGCCTCCATCCAGTTTTCAGCTCTTTGTCCTACCTGTATATTTTCTAATTGAATTCCTGTACTCATTTTCTCTCTCCTAATCATGTAAATTCAAAATTGAATGTATATCTTTCAACATGCCGAATCGTTCAACATTTTCCTTGTTATCTAAAATATTTGCAATGCTGATCATATGATTTTGTTCCTTGTCCGTTATACCAAAAACTACAATCATTTGGACCTGCTTGATATTAAATGAACCAAAAGAAATTTCATGGTTTAACACTAACAAGGACACACAGTTTTGATAAACACCATCTTCCTTTCTGGCATGTACATATGCAACCTTTGGCGTAAAAACCATATAGGTTCCAAAATCATTGACAGCATTAATCATTGCCTGTACATATTGTTCTTCGATCAAATGATTTTCCAATAATGGCTTAGCAGCCAAACGAATCGCATCTTCCCAAAAAAGTGTTTTATCCAAGCAAATTTGCGTATGTTCATATGGAATATATTCTTTTAAATAGTGAATCTCTCTTTTACAATCCTGATGTTTTGAAAAGAATAAAGAACACATTTTGGAAAATGACTTTTGAAATAAAGTTGATCGTATTAAATCTATATCGCTTTGTTTTAATAGTGGATGAATATAAATAACGGATACATCTTCAGCCGAAAAGTTATTAGTTGATAACACTAAATCAACAGTTTCAAATTTCAAGTATTCTTTTGCCTCGTCAATTGAGCATGGACCAATAATATCGCAATCCCCAAATATTTGGTACATACGAGCTTTCAAAATTGAACTGGTTGCTAATCCAAACGCACATATGATCATTATCCTGACTCGTAAAGATTCCTGAATGCCTGTTTCAAAAATTGAAGCCAAATATAAGGCAATATACGAAATTTCATTCTCGTCAAATATTAGACCATACTGTTTCTCAACTTCTTTCAATTCTTTTTTTGTAAATTCATAAACGACAGGAATTGTATAATAGACTTGTTCAATCAATTCATTTCGTATATGAATATTGTTTCTACAGCGATAAATAGCTGCTTTCATATGGAGATGTAGACCATTAATAGTTTCTTTCAATGAATCTCTATCAAAATCGTGTACCTTCTGTAATGCATCAATAAGATATTCTGAAATTTCGTAAGCTTCTTTAAAAATTTCATCTCCATCCGCAATACGTCCTTCAACACGTTCTGAAGCCAAGATCGATCCTACATATTCAATTTCCTCTTTGTGATGAAAATATCGCTTTAATACCTCGCTCATTTTCGCAATCTCTTCATTCAGGAGATTAAAGCCTGCAGTTTCCTTTAAATGATTTCCATTCTCTACGCGGCTAATCATAAAAGCGAGAATTAAGCATACTCTTTGTCTTTGCAAAAACTTATAATGAGTAGCTGCCTCCAGTTCAATGATTAATTGCTTGCTAATGTTCAAATAAGATTCCATGAATGTATCATGATAACAAACCTCCATGATAACTGAAGCATATTCATTGCATAATACCATATCCATAAAATATCTGCGTATAGCATTCTCTTCTCCTTGGATATGCATTCCTATACCTTGTACTTTTTCTACATGAATATGCGCTTCATTCAACAAATCTTTCACATCTAGAAAATCATTAATAATCGTCTGCTTGCTAACATAACAAGTATCTGCAATTTTCTGAAAAGTGATTGTCGGATATATCAAGAGTAACGAAACGGTAATCATTTCCCTCTCTTTTTTTGAATAAACTCTATTCTCACTTTCATCAAGAATCATAGTAATTTTTTTTAAGATATTACTTTTGGCATCAATATAAACACCAATACCTTGTTTTCGTATTAGAACTGCTTGATTCTCTTCTAAAAATTTCTCAATCATATCAAGGTCTTTGCGTATTGTTCGTGAGCTTACACAATAATGGGTAGCTAATTCACCACTTGTAACAAATTTCCCTTTACTAATCAAATAATTGATGAGACTTTTTTGCCTTGTTGTTAATATAATCATGCTCTTTCTCCTAGTTAAAAAATAAATTATTTCCAATGTTTTCTCAACAACAAAAATATTCCACAAATGTGGAACTTTTTTTATTATCTGGTTATTTTACATTTAGTAATTTTATGAATCTACATAATCATAAATGGAATTTTTCTATTGTCAATCTTTCTTTTTCTGCCATTTATTGCCATATAATTTAACATTAAATCAGCGAATAAAAAAAGAATATTGTTATACTCTAAATACCGTAAATATACAAACGAGTCAAACGTAAATTTCTACATCTTACTTTGCAGGAAAAGATTAATTTTCACATATTATACTCAAATATTGTATTAAATAGAAAATATGCACAAATATTCACAATAATGAGAAGTTAATCGACATAATTACAAAAATATATCAAGTCTATAATTATTAATTAAAATTTCAAAGTAAAAAAGTTCAATAAAAAAGCCCCAAAAAGGGGTTTTTGAAGTCTCCAACGATAAAATTGATTAATGTTTTGAGAACTTCCTAAATACGATAAATAAAGGATTTTAAAGCTATTTTGTTACATACCTGTTGTATTGTCAAAATAACTTAATACTACTTAACCATTTCTTTCTTCAATAAACTATTAAGCTATAAGACATTTGATCTTCTTCACATGATATAGACATCACTTTCTTGAATATTTACCAACAACAAAGAGACCAACCAACATTTCCGCAACAGATAATCCCAATAACAATCCAGAAAGAAAATCTTTAAAATTGGATCCACCGAAAGCATAAGACAAAGCTTGTAAAGCAACTCCCATTATGATTAGCATGATACCATATTGCAAATCTTTTTGCTTTTCGAGTTCTTGCGTTCTTCTTATTAGATCCAATATTTGTTCTTCTTTAAACGAAGGGACATTGTTTTCTAGAGCTTTACCATCCATTAACTCAGCGATTGTAATATCAAGTTCCTCACATAAATTTCTGACGATTGAATAATCTGGCATGCATTTTCCAGTTTCCCATTTCGAGATAGTTTTGTTAGAAACTCCTAACTTTTCTGCAAGCTGTTCTTGTGTGAGATTCTTTTCCTTTCTTCTTAGTGCTATAAATTTTCCAATCAATATCTGATTCATACCTTAACCTCCATATATTTTTGCAGAAATATAATATAGTTATTATAACTCTAATAAAATCCATTATTGGTAGAATGTAGGGGAAATGTATTATGATTACAAACATTATAAATAAGAAAAAAATTAAATGCCAGTAGCCCACAAATCTTCTCTATATACATTTGCATATAATCTTTTAACTAGTATCTATATATAAGGCAAACAGTAATATATTCATAATTGCTTTTCCAACAATTCTTAGTTTTCATCTTCTTTGAGCACGGACAAGCTCATCTAAAAGCAATTCTAATAATTAATATCAGTCATATTACATAAACACATTTTATATGTCTATTTCTAAAATGAATATATCACTATATGAATCAAAGAAATTACCATTAAGAATGTAACACAAAAAATATAATCCAAGTATAGTTTAAAAAACGCATTGACAAGAAACTACTTAGTGTTACAATATAGCAGTACCTAGTAATACTAATTACTTGTTTTAGTGGGACAGGAGGTAAAAGAATGAGCAACATCACTGAAATGTTAAAAGGAATTCTTGAAGGTTGTATCTTAGAAATTATCAACCGAAAAGAAACTTATGGTTATGAGATTACTCATCAACTTAATGCACTAGGCTTTGATGATGTAGTTGAAGGAACAGTATATACCATCTTACTTAGGTTAGAAAAAAATAAATTGGTAAATATTCAAAAAAAGAAATCCGAACTAGGACCTCCAAGGAAATTTTATTCACTCAATGAAGCAGGACGTGAGGAACTAAAAATCTTTTGGGAAAAATGGGCATTTTTAGAATCTAAAATCAATCAGTTAAAGGAGAATAAATAAGATGAAACAATTTTTTGACGATTATTTTAACATTAAAAAAATGATTAGAAATAAGCATGAGTATAAAGAGCAAATGCAACGAGTTAAAGCTTTACCGGACGATTATCGTTATGTATTTAAACAGATTCAAAAACACATGTGGCAATTTGCTAGTGGATCAGGCTATGATATGATGAAAGTACAATGTGATTTAATCGATTTATTTGAAGAAGGTGTTACAAATGGAAAGAAAGTTTTGGAAATAACAGGTAAAGATGTTGCTAGTTTTGTAGAAGAACTTTTAAAAAACACAAAAACATATACACAAGACTGGAAGAACAACTTAAATAATAAAATTAACGATAAATTACAAAATGAAAAAAATAAGTAGCACTAAGCATTTGCTTAATTTATTAGGAGATAGATAAAATGGAATATTCAAAAGACGATTTGATTGAAGCTAAAAGGCAGATTGATTCAACTCTCCATAAATTGAAAGAAACGGTCAAAACATTAGAATCGAAAGAAAATGTGTCTAGATTAAAATCACAAATCACATTAGCTAAGAGAAGAATAAAAGCGTTTGAAATTGCAAACTACTTTTTAGAAAATGAAATTAAAAAAGATAAATAAACAGCTGAACTTCTAAATGTTTTGTCAAGCAAACTGTATATTTAATTTAAAAAGTTTCAAATTCATTCTTAAAATATAAACTAGTGAGCGTGTAAAATTATCCTTGTAAGTTGAGAGCGTGTAACCCCGCTTCACGGATCGTTTTACATGCTCCTTCTTTTTTTATAAAAAACTTTATACTATCTATTTTCTTATACTATTTTGAATATCATTAATGAACCATCATATTGATTCCTATTCAAATGCACCGAATATGATAAAATCAATCTTTTTTACATCTGATATATGTCTATATTTAGAAAAATTGAAATCAAACCAAGCTATCCATTCTCGTCCCATTTTTGATGGAAAGAAATTTTTATACCAGCTAATAAGTAAGTGCCAATCATGCTCAATTTGTTCCAATTTTGTCTTATTCCTAGAATTTTTGAATGATGTTAACCACCAAAATTGTACATTTTCTTGTCTAATCAAATAATTTCTAATTTTACTATCATATATTGGAGTTTGGTCATTTCTAGTGTGAAGTAATTTTGTGGCAATAGAAAATTCAAAACTATTACTGTCCATATGTTCTTTAAGGTAAAATAAAATATCAAATAAGGATTCATTTGCGTTTAAATTTTGTAATTTTCTAAAATATATATATTGATTTTCAGGTTTACTCATAACCTTCCATCTTGCTCTTAGATAAAAATCATAATAAATCTTTTGAAAATCAATATCGTTATTTTTCCAATACTTCATTATATACACATAATCAATTAACCCCTTTTCTATGATTAATTTTTGTTTTGGAGTAATTTTGTTTAAATCAATTGCCATATTTCAATTTTAATAAAACAGAAAAAAACTCAAATCGAGTAAAAGCCGATAAATAAAGGCTTTTGTTGATTTGAGTTTCTTTGCATTTCTCTGAATAAACGATAAATTAACGTTTTGAGAACTGTGGAGCACGACGTGCTGCTTTTAAACCGTACTTCTTACGTTCTTTAGCACGTGGATCACGTGTAACGAATCCAGCTGCTTTTAACGCAGGACGGTAGTCAGCGCTTGCTTCCATCAGCGCACGTGTGATACCGTGACGCATTGCACCAGCCTGACCAGTGTATCCACCACCGTAAACATTGATCTTAATATCGAACTGATCTAATGTTTCTGTCAACTCTAATGGTGAACGAACAACCATGCGCAGTGTTTCCATTGGCAGGTATTCTTCCAGAGTTTTTCCGTTTACAACGATGTTTCCTTTACCAGGAGTCATAAAGACACGAGCAACGGATGTCTTACGGCGACCTGTGCCAAGGTAAGTTACAGTATTCTTCTTAGTTGCCATCTCTTATCCTCCTATCCTTTGATCTCCAGCTCAACTGGTTTCTGAGCTGCATGCGGGTGTTCTGCACCCTTGTAAACGAACAGATGTTTACGCTGAACATCTCCCAGCTTTGTATGAGGCAGCATACCGTGGATCGCACGTTCAACCCATTCAACAGTATACTTTTCCTTCATGACACGAGCGCTGCGTACACGCAGTCCTCCAGCATAGCCAGAGTGGTTGTAATATTTTTCCGTATCCAGCTTTTTACCTGTCATTTCGACTTTGTCCGCATTGATTACGATTACATAATCACCGCAGTCTACGTTTGGTGTGTAAGTAGGTTTGTGTTTACCTCTTAATACAGCTGCTACTTCTGTAGCAAGACGACCTAAAGTCTTACCTGCACCATCAACAACATACCATGTACGTGTTACTTCAGCAGGTTTCGTCATAGTTGTTTGACGCATTGTTATTTCCTCCTTGTGTTTGAGATTGTACCGGGTCTCAATAAAAGAGAGTTCTCCCTTTACGGGCAGTATCTATTGTATATTTCAAATCTTTAAAAGTCAATGTTTATCGCATATTTTCAGCATTTTCTTTTCTTTCAACGCCTTGAAATCAACCCTTGGAAGCTCATCTGTAATTTTCATTCCCAATCCGCTTAAATATCGAATTCCTTCGTCTCTGAGATCATCGTTCATCAAAGCTCTTGGATCATGTGCATCTACTCCAATGATCGCTGTATTTCCGACTTCCGCAGCGACTTCCCAGAAAGCATGATGCGGATATGCTTCCACTTTCATCGACTGATTATAAGCGGCACCAGCCAGGTTATATTCCAGCGGCATATTCATTTCTTTTGCACAACGGCAAAGCCTGTAATAGGCATCCTTTACTTTGCTGTCTACCGTTTTTATACCACGCATGAACAGCTCCGGATGACAGAAGTAAGAATATATTCCTGTTTTCATGGCTGCAACGGCATCCTCTACATACAGTTCCAGCATTTCATGATCCCGGATACCGCCGAAATATATTTTATTTGCCCCATTTTCATCGCTTCTGTAATAGTGATGACCGAATATAACATAGTCTATTTCATTTTCAATCAGAAAATCAAGCAGCCAGTCCAGATACTTTGGAAAATATTCACATTCAAACCCTTTTAAAATATGAATTTTATCCTGATACTTCTGTTTCAGTGCATCAATGCTTTCCAAATATTCCTGTACCTGATCTAAACGCATGCGCATATGGGCAACATAATCAGTGTCATACTTCCAGGGAGTGTGATCAGAAAAACCAAGTTCTTCATATCCGTTGGCAATAGCCGCAAGAACATATTCTTCATCTTTTCCACAGGCATGCATGCATCTTTTTGTATGTGTGTGATAATTGGTTTTCCTCATTTTTCATCTTCTCCTTCCCCATACCATACGTTTACCAGATAAAGACCGCCGGCATCCGCTTTATAACGGCAGGCGTGCTTATCCTTCTCATTTAGTATCTTCTCTACATCTTCAGCGCTCAGACGCCCTTTTCCCGCTTCGATCAGTGTTCCTACTATCATTCTCACCATATATCTTAGAAAACTGTTTCCTTCCAGACGGAAATGAACGCCGTTTTCTTCTTCGTTAACATCACAGCGATATAATGTTCGAATCCTTGATTTTCTGGGATCGATCCGGCTGGAAGTAAAACTTGTAAAATCATGTGTTCCAAGCAGTTTTTTCGCACATTCATTCATTCGTTCTACATCGAGTCTTCCTCGGTACAAAGAGCGATAGCGGGCCAGAAACGGATTCTTGTAGTCATAACTGATCCAGTAATCATATCGCTTGCGTACGGCGTCAAATCGAGCGTGAAAATCATCTGCTGCTCTTTCAGCCGACTGAATACGAATATCACACGGAAGC
>JABLTM010061434.1_pt1 | contig 12306 bp, 10 predicted proteins | sample 7160121 | NCBI WGS metagenome assembly JABLTM01 (sample SAMN14651224, study PRJNA627086) | human gut metagenome | isolation source: feces | host: Homo sapiens
CCCAAGGGGAAGAGGGTGCCACACAAACAATAATTTTACGGACTGTGAATTGTAACTGTTTGGAAGATGAAATTAAAACTAAAATACAAAAAATCTTGCAAAATTCGTCAAATTATAATAGAATAGAAAGCATAAACAGATAAATAATAAAGAAAAAATAAATTATATATCACAAAATGTAAAAAACTTTTTTAAAATCACTTTCTAAAAAAGACAAAAAATACAAAGGACAAGTAGTAAAATGATGCTATAAAAGTTTAAGAGGTGGTAAGGATGTTTCAAAATATAAATGAAAGCATAATAGACAATCAAAGCTATGAAGAAGAAGAAAAAAAAGAAAAAAAGAAAATAGACATATTTTCAAACGTATTTTCAATAAAAAACATACCAATATATGCAATATCACTAATGATATCAATGGTAGGAATAACAGGAGAAGTTTCACCATTTAGTATTAGTATATTAGGAGCATGTATTTCAAATTCAGTTCCATTACTAGGGATAGTGGCATTTGCAATAATAGGAAATGCAATAAAATTCGGAATAAGTGGAGCACTAACATACATATTAACAGCATTGGTACTAATAGTAACAATGTTTATAATAAAGCCAAAATATAATGCAGAAGATCAAAACGAAAAAGTAAACCTAGCAAAAAATATATTTATATCAACATTAATAATTCAACTAGCAAAGGTTGGAATGTCAGGTTTTACATTGTATGACGTGTTATCAATAATATGTTTTTCAATAATAACAATAGTATTTTATAAAATATTTGTAAACTCTATAATAGTATTTAGAGACTTTTTTGAGGCAAAAGCATTTTCAATTGAGGAAATTTTAGGTGCAAGTCTAATGTTAGCAATATCAGTAGGAGCATTTGGAAATTTAAGTGTTTTCGGATTTTCAATTAGAAATATTTTAAGCATATTAATAGTTCTAATATTAGGTTGGAAAAACGGAGTATTAGTAGGAACAACAGCAGGTGTCACAATAGGCGTAACACTAGGTGTAATAACATCATCTGAACCAGTAATGGTAGCAGCATATGCAATTTCTGGAATGATAGCAGGAATATTAAACAAATTTGGAAAACCAGGTGTAATAGTAGGATTCTGTTTAGGAAATATTGTTTTAGCATATGTATCAAATGGATATACAGTTGAATTAATACACTTTAAAGAAATATTAATAGCATCAATTGGATTACTTGCAGTACCAAAATCAGTACAAATAAATATAAAAGAATTTGTTGGAAATTCAAAACTATTACCAGTATTTCCAGACAGAGCACTAAATAAAAGTAAAGAAACAGCTGAAAGATTGAATAATGTTTCAGACACAATTCAAGAGATGGCAAAAACATATAAAACACAAGAAAATGAAGAAATAAAAGAACCGATACAATCAAACAAAGACATATTTGTTTCAGAATTATTGGATAATTTAAGTGGTTATGAAAATAACATGTTATATGAAGACATTTCAAAAGTAGATGGACCAATAGTGGACGAAATATTTAAAACATTAGTGGACAAGCAAGAAATGACAAGAAAATCTTTATTAGAAATATTTGCAAAATGTAACAGTTACATAGTAGGATTTGATGATAATCAAATAAGTGAATATTTAGAAGAAAATATTTCACAAATGGTAAGAGTCATAAATATGTCATACAAAATTAGTAAATCGAACTTTGTATGGCAAAAGAAATTTGAAGAAAATAAGAAAAATATAGAAACACAATTAAAAGGTGTTTCAAAAGCAATTTCAAATATAGCAGAAAACATAGAAAAGAATATAGAAAACGAAGAACAATATACAAAACAGAAAAAGCAAATTGTTGAATTATTAAAACAAAAAGACATAGAAATACAAGAAATTTCAGTACAAAGAGAAGATAGATTTTTAGTAGAAATATATATGGAAAAATCTAATGTAGCAGATATAGACTATATTGAAAAAATACTTACAGAAGTTTTAAAAGAAAAAATAGTTTTAAATCAAGAAGCAAGTATTGGGACAAGACTTAATTTCTTATCTGATGATAAATTTGTAATGGCAATAGGAAATTCTGAAACAACAAAAATAAATAGTACAACTTCTGGAGACAGCTTCTTAAGTATAAAATTAAAAGATGGAAAATATTTAGTAGCATTAAGTGATGGAATGGGCTCAGGTGAAGAAGCAAGACAAAGTAGTAATAAGGCTTTAAAAATGTTAGAGAATTTATTACTTTCAGGATTTGACAAAAAAACATCATTAGAGCTAATAAACTCAAGCTTAATAAATCAAAATGAAGAAATATTTGCAACTTTAGATATAGCAATTATCGATTTATATAATGGAAATATAGAATTAATAAAAAGTGGAGCATGTCCAACATACATAAAGAATAAAAATAATGTTCAACTTATTAAGGCAAATTCACTTCCAGCAGGTATTATAAATGAGACAAGCCTACAAACATTTGATAGAGATATATCTTCTGGTGAAATTATGCTTATGTGTACAGATGGTATTTTAGATTCTAATGTTGAATACAAAAATAAAGAATTATGGGTTAAATATTTGTTTGAAGATATAGAAACTAATAATACTAAAAAAATAGCAGATTTAGTTTTAAATGAGGCTATTGATAATGGATATGGAACAGCTAAAGATGATATGAGTGTAGTTGTTTGTAAATTTTTAAATAAAGAATAAAAGGAGCTTTAAAGAGCTTCTTTTAATGTTTTATAATCGAAAAGATTGAAAATATAATTTGTGAATTGTAACTTTACATTATAACTATTTTAAAAATATTGATTGCAAACATTGAAAATACACTAATTTTATGATATATTCTATACTAGAAAAATATAGAAAAAAGTAAGGAGGCAAAAATGAGCAGAGGAAGAAGATATGATACAGAGCCAAAATTAAACATGAAAAAAGTATTTGCAGTAGCAATAGCAATAATAGTAATAATCATGTTTATATTTATAATAAAAGGATTATTAAGCAAAGACACAACAACAGGAAAAATAACAACGAAGAACTACTTTGCAATATATAAAGACAACAAATGGGGAGTAATAGACTCAACAGGAAATACAGTAATAGACCCATCATACAAAGAAATGATAATAGTACCAAATTCAAAATCAGGAGTATTTATTTGTACATATGACGTAAACTATGAAACAGGAGAATATAAAACAAAAGCATTAAACGAAAAAAATCAAGAAATATTTACACAATATGAAAAAATAGAACCTATGCAAAACCAAGATAAAAGTGGGAATATATGGTATGAAACAAATGTATTAAAAGTTCAAAAAGATGGAAAATATGGATTAATAAATTTTGATGGAAAAGAAGTAATACCAACAGAATATGATGAAATAACAGTAATTCCACAAATAGAAAATTCTTTCAAAGTAAAGAAAGATAGCAAATATGGAATAGTAGATAGTGACGGAAAAACAGTAATCCAAGCCCAATATGCCGATATAGATGTATTAGGAAAAGACAACAAATCAGGATTCATTGTAAAAACAGATAATGGAAAATATGGAATAGTTGATTACTCAAATACATTAATACTAGAAGCAAAATATGATTCAGTAGAAAAAGTCTATGGAAATGACATGTATGTTGTAACAGAAAACGGAAAACAGAAATTAGTAAACAAATCAGGAAATGACGTATTAACAGAAGGATTTGACTCAATTAAACAAATGTTAGCTAATCAAGAAAATGCAGTAATATTCACAAAATCAGGCAAATATGGGGTAATAAAAACAACAGGAGAAATATTAATAGACCCACAATATGACAACCTAGAAGAAACAAAAGTAGGAACATTTATTGCAAGCAAAGACGGCAAATATGGAATAATAGATATAAATAAAGAAGAAAAACTACCATTTGAATATAATTCAATAACATTTAATGAAAAAGCGGATTTATATGTTGCAGAAGACAGTAATTTCAATGCAAAAATTCTAAATAGTAATTTAGAAACAAAAGCAGAAGGAATCTTATCAGAATTAAATGAAAACAAAGGATACTTAAAATTAAGAATAGATAATAATTATAAGTACTACAATTTCAAATTTGAAGAAAAACAAGAATCAGATATTTTTTCAAATAGAACATTATTCCTAAGTAAAAAAGATGGAAAATATGGATATGTAGACAAAAATGGAAAAGTAATTGTAGATTATATATATGATGACGCAATGGAACAAAACGATTATGGTTTCTCAGCTGTTAAAAAAGATGGAAAATGGGGAAGTATTGACAGCAAAGGAAATGTAATACAAGAACCAATATATAACTTAGATAATTATTTATTAATAGACTTTATAGGAAGATGGCATTTAGGAACTGATATTAATATGAACTATTACAATCAGCTTGATAAATAAAAACGAACGAAGAAAGGAAAGAAATAAAAAATGGAACTAAAGACAAACTATCAATATACATATTTTATACATCCTTTTGTTGTAGCAGAAAATAAATATCAAAAATACATATTAAGTTTAATAAAAGATAAAAGATTTACATTAAAAGTATTTCAAAAAAATAAAGATATAGATTTATACAGCTATTTTTCACCTAAAACTAGAGAATACCTTTTTTCTAGTTTTTCGCACTCTGGTGCAAAATTAGAAAAATTGGAAGAATTACCAGAAGACACAAAATCAGCGATATTAAGCAAATATCCATGTACAATATTCGAATATAAACTAAAAGAAGATATACAAGGCAAAGCAGAAGAAAAAGGAATCTTTTTTAAAGTTAGAAAAATTGAAATTATATGTTTCAATTCAGGAATATGTTTTTTTACAATGAAAACAAACATAGAAGAGAGCAATAGTTTTTCAGATGTCTTAAACTTTAATTATAAATTCAGAGAAATTAACCAAGAAAATATTTTAAATAGTTATGACAAAATATATTTACAAACAAACACATTTGATGATGTAAACAAATTAACAGAATTTATAAAAGGAATAACAGGTTCTGATTTAGAAACAATGAAATTAGATATAGACACACAAAAATTTTTAACATATTCATATGTATGTATAGACAGAGAAGCATGGAATTCAAACAAGAATTTTGAAGATATAAAATATAATTTTAATAAATATGCAAAATTCTTACCAGCAGACAATTCAATAGATTTAGACCAAAATGAAGCAAAACAATTTTCAGAATGGAAATATGCTAAATTCGGATTTACAAAGCAGGGAGTAGTATTATTTACATCAAGTAGTGATATAAATAACTTTACAGATTTACCAGATAAATTTGAAAATGAATATTTTTATACATATATTTTAAACTTATATAAAAAAATATATCTAAAAAAATTAGAAGTAGAATTTAAGAAAACATCTAATTTGAAAAAGACAAGAAAAAAATTCATAGAATTTACTAGAAATATATGGATCTTAGATGTAACAGAAGATGATGTAGGGTCTAAAATAAATTATATATTGGGTAAAACGTTTGAACTTGATAGATTGTATAGTGAAATAAAAACAAAGTATGATGTTTTATATAAAGAATCTAATATTGAAAAAAATTCTAAGGTAATGTTTGCGGTTGCTGTTATTTTAGTTATTTCACTTGTTTTTAATGTTTTGAATTATATAGAGCTTATTAAATGAACGATATAATTTTTTATGTATTACAATTTAAAATGAATAATGGACGAGATACTTGAAGTATTATAGTTTTCATAATTTTCTCGGTTTTCCTACATACGTTAACAAATTCTAATGTAAATGCTTTAACAACCTTTGGTTACAAGAACCTTTAAAGCATTTACTTAAGAATTTGTAAAACTATTTCGGGCACATTCGAAAATATATTCAAACTATAATATTTCAAGTGGCATTGATTTTGAATTGTATTATATTAAAAATTGTAAATGTATGAAGGAGTAAAAAGGATGAAAGTTGCATGTGGAACTGATATTATAGAAATAGAAAGAGTAAAAGAAAGTATTGAAAGTGTTGGGGAGAAATTTTTAAAGAGAGTATTTACAGATAAAGAGATAGAATATTGTGAATCAAAAAAGACACAAAAATACCAACATTATGCAGGAAGATTTGCAGCTAAAGAAGCGGCATTTAAAGCAGTTTCAAAAATACTAGATGACAAATATTCAGTTTGTTGGAAGGATTTTGAAGTTATAAATGATGAGCAAGGAAGACCAAATTTGACATTATATAATGTTGATGTTAGCAAAATAGAGAGCATAGATATAAGTATTTCACATTGTAAATTATATGCAACAGCTAATGTAACGGTATTGTTTAAATAAAAAATATAATATAGATTATAGGGAGAAAAAAGATGAATTTATTTGATAGTCACAGTCATTTAAATGATGAAAAATTTGACAATGACAGAGAAGAAGTAATTAAAAAAATTTGCGAATCAGGGGTAAAAAATTTTATAACAGCAGGATATAGTGTGGAAAGTTCAAAAAAAGCATTAGAAATGGCAAATAAATATGACTTTATATACACAACAGCAGGTATTTCTCCAAATGATATTCCACAAACTGAGGAAGAGTTGTGGAAACAATTAGCTGAAATTGAGCAAATAGCAAAAGAAAATGATAAAAAAGTTCGTGCCATAGGAGAAATAGGCCTTGATTATTATTGGAATACAGAAAATAAGGAACTACAAAAAATTGCATTTATAGAACAAATAAAAATAGCAAATAAATTAGACTTACCAATACAAATTCATACAAGAGAAGCAGTAATGGATACATTGCAAATTTTAAAGGAAAATAAAGTAACAAAAGCAGGAATTTTTCATTGTTGTCCACAAAATAGAGAATTAATAAAAGAAGGACTAAAATTAGGATTTTATATATCATTTGCAGGACCAATAACTTTTAAAAATTCAAAAAATGCTGTTGAAATGATAAACTTAGTTCCAAATGATAGAATTTTAATTGAAACAGATAGCCCATATCTTGCACCAGAGCCAGTTAGAGGAACACGAAATACACCGGCAAATGTCAAATTTGTTGCACAAAAAATTGCAGAGGCAAAAGGCTTAAGCTTAGAAGAAGTTGAAAAAATAACATTTGAAAATACAAAAAGGATACTTTTTTAATATTCTATTGAAAAATTTAATATTTTATATAAACGTTTTGTTTAAATTTTAATATATGTGAATAATATATATTTTTTATATACTATTTGCATATATTTTTTACAATTTTTATGAATTATTTTATCATATTGTAGTGTTACAATTGATGTGAAACAAAAAATATAGAAAAAAAGTGATTCAAGTAGTATAATTGAATTGACAAAATAAAAATTATACGAAAGGACTTGAATCACTTATGAATAATATTATAACACAAAATCAAAAAAATATAAAGAGATATTTACCACATGAAATAAAAACAAGAGAAAATGCAGTAAAAATGTATAGAAATTGTAATGATATAGGATATGTATGTAGAAAATATCATATATCAAGGACATCATTATGGAGATGAAATAAAAAATATGATGGAAGCAAAGAAAGTTTAGAAGATAAGTCACATAGGCCATTAAGTAAGCATCCAAAAGAACATACAGAAACAGAAATAAAATGGATAAAAGATTTAATAAAAAGAAATCCACATATAACATTAAATGAAATATGGTATAAGTTAAAAATAAATAAAGGATATGCAAGAAAACCAGCATCATTATATAGAGTATTAAGAAAAATAGGATATTATAATAATCCAGAAATAAAAGGGACATCAAAGAAACATAATCAAAAATATCATACACCAACAGAGATAGGGAAAAAATGGCAAATAGATGTAAAATATGTGCCAAAAGAATGTAAAACAGAAGGAATGACAAAAGATATAAATTATTATCAATATACATGTATAGATGAAGCAAGTAGAGAAAGATATTTGTATTGGTATGAGGAACATAGTGTAGAATATACGGTAGATTTTGTAAAAAGATGTATAAGATATTATGGGTACAAAACAGAAGAAATACAGACAGATAATGGAGTAGAATTTACATTTAATAGATCAAATGTAAAAAGAGAACATCCAATGGATACATTATTGAATGAATTAGGAATAAAACATCATAAAATAAGACCAAAAACGCCAGAACATAATGGAAAAGTAGAAAGAAGTCATAGAAATGACAATGAAAGATTTTATAGTTATTTAAAATTTTATAGTTTAGAGGATTTAAGAAAACAAGGAGCAGCATACTTAAAAAGGTCAAACAGAATACCAATGGCAGTATTAGGATATTTAACACCAAGAGAAAAAAGAGCAGAATTAGAAAAAGAATAAATATGAAACAAATTCAATCATACTATTTGAAAGAATTTGTTTCACATCATTGACATATATACAATTTTTATGAATTATTTTATCATATAGTGTTGACTTATTTCGTTTGTATATGTAAAATAAATACATGATATATTATGTTTTAGTAATAATATAACATAAAAAATACAAAGGAGGGAAAATTTTAAAAAATGTACTAGAGATAAGATTTTTGAGACATACTATAAATAAGAAAATTTTAAAATTAAGATACATGGGAGGAGTTATAAAATAATGTTAAAGAAAAAATTTAAAAATTCAAATCGGAATTACTTTAGTTGCGTTAGTGATTACGATTATTCTATTGTTGATTTTGGCTACTATATCAATACAATCATTAACAAATACAGGTTTATTCCAAAAAGCAAATGAAGCAAAAGAAAAGACACAAAATGCAGCAGAAAATCAAGCTAAGATATTAAATGAATATGAAGATGAATTAAATAAATATATATCAGGAAATGTTGAAAAAACATTTAAAGGAAAAACAGTTACTGATGCAATTCAATATGCAGATGTATTAAATAAAAATGATAATACAGAATTGCAAGATGCATATGGAAATAAAATAGTAGTACCAGCTGGATTTAAAATTGTATCAAATGATGATACAAGTAAGGCAACAACAGTAGATAAAGGAATAGTAATAGAAGATGCCACATCAGCTGCAACAGCTGGAAGTCAATTTGTATGGATACCAGTTGGAAAAATCTATACAGATACAGCAAAAACAGAAGCAAAGGCAAAAACAATTGAATTAAATAGATATACATTTGATGAAAATGGAATTTCAACAGCTCAAAATGAAAATATTGTAGAAAGTAAATTTCAAGAATTAGAAACATCTAATAAAGGAAACATAGTAGCAAAAAGTATACCAAATTTTAAAAATAGTGTAACTATAAATGGAGGATACTATATCGGAAGATATGAGGCAAGAAAAAATATAAGTGGAACAATAACAGAAGTGGGAACAGATACAGTATGGAATAGTATAACACAGCCAAATGCTGCAATACAAGCACAAAATATGTATAATAGTACAAAATTTACAAGTGATTTAATGAATAGTTATGCATGGGATACAGCAACATTATTTTTACAAACATGTGGAACAAATCCAACATATTCAAGAAAAAATAGTGTAAATACTGGTTCAATGGCACAAACAGGAACAAATAACCAAAGTACAAAAGATATACAATGCAATGTATATGACATGGCAAGTAATGTATATGAATGGACAACAGAGACGTCCATCGATTCCGACAGTCCTTGTGTTGGTAGGGGTGGCGCTTACGACTACAGCTACAATTACACGAGCAGTCGCAACAACGGCTCTGTTTCCGACAGCTATGGCAACGTTGGGTTTCGTCCACTTTTATTTGTAGGACTGAACTCTTAAGCCGTGAATAAGAATATAAGAGAGTGTTAAAATATAACTGTGTAAATTCAAAAAATAAAAATTGAGCTTGTTAAGTTAGCTGTATGTCAATTTTTGTCGAAAACTTTTTCTTGACAAGTTACATAAAACCATGTTAATATGTAGCCATGCAATTAATTAGACAATTGCATGGCTATAAATATTTAAAAATCAAAAGATTTAATTCAGACAACTTAGGAAATACAAAAAATAAATTAAGTTTTTAAATTATAATTCAAAAATAAAAAACAAATATTAAAATCAAAAACATTAAATCTAAAAATACCCATCAAAATTATAAAAAGGTATTAACCAAAGTATTATAAAAGAAAAAAAGTGTTGATAACTCTAATACACTTGCATTTAAAAGTGTTTTTAAATTAAATTTCTAGTCTGTAATTGTCTCCTTAATTGTAAATATATAATAAATATTTACTAAATAGTATTGCCAAAAACAAAAATATTTAGTATAATTTAAAGAGAATAATAGAAAACAAATAATAATGATAAATATACTAGGAGTTGATAGATATGGCAGAAAATAAAAATGAAACATTAAAAAAAGCAAGAATAGAAATGAACTACTTAACAGGAGATGCAGAGGTAAGAAGACTTGCAGAATTAAGAGAAAAATGGGAAATGGATAGAGTAAGTGCTATTAATCATGCGACAAGAGTTGAAATGGAAAAAGGAATAATAAAAACAGCACAAAATTTAATAAAAATGGGTATGCCTATTGAGCAAATTGCAAAGGCTACAGGTTTAAGCGAGGAAGAAATAGAAAAAATAAAAAAATCTTAAATATTAATACTAAAAAATAAAAGACTCCATGTTTTGCAGTAGCAAACAATAGAGCCTTTTACTATGAAACAAATTATATTTCGATTTTATTATACATTATCTAATATTTCTCAATGCTTCAATTCTATCTTCAGTACTAGGGTGAGTAGACCAAATAGAAGAAGATTTCTTTTTACCCCTTTCTCCATTCTTTTTAAAAGGACTAATAATATACATATTAGCAGTAGCAGAATTAGCACTTTGCAACTCATTAGGATCGCTCTCAAGTTTTTGCAAAGCAGAAATCAAACCATCAGGATTTCTAGTAAACTCAACAGCAGTACTATCAGCCAAAAACTCTCTTTTTCTAGAAAGAGCAAGTTGCATCAAAGTACCAAAAATAGGTGATAAAATTAAACATATTAGACCTAATAACATTAAAATGCCATTAGCCTTACTATCACTATCTCTATCTTTTGTACCACCCCAGAAAAGAATTCTAGAAAACATATCAGACAACATTACAATTAATCCAACAAACACTGAAACTACAGCACTTAAAAGAATATCATAATTTTTAATATGGCTCATTTCATGAGCTATAACACCTTCTAATTCATAATAATCTAACTTTTCTAATAAACCAGTAGTAACACAAATTACTGCATGTTCAGGATTTCTACCAGTTGCAAAAGCATTGGGTTGAGCATCTTCTACAACATACAAATCAGGTTTTTTAGGTAATCCTGCAGTTACCATTAAGGCATCTAAAATATTAACAAGTTTTAAATCTTCTTCTCTTGTTGCAGTTCTTGCATGACATGAGGCTAAAACGATTTTATCACTATAATAATAAGATCCCCATGCACTGGCAATAGAAAAAATCAGAGCAATCACTATAGAAAATCTACCTAAATTTAGAGCGTTACAAATGTAATATATTATTAAAGTTATTACAAGTATAAATATTCCAATAATTAGGCCAGACTCAAATTTATTCTTCTTACTAATTTCAAACATAAAAACTCCTTTCCTGATAAAATAATATCAAACAATTATTAAATCAAAATTAAAATAGTAAAAGAGGTGCCAAAACTGACAACCCCTTTAAAATTAATTATGCATTTTTTCCAAAATCAACTTTAACATTTTTTCTAGCTTCAGCACTTTCTGCTGCAAATAATTCACGAGGTTGAAAATTAAACATATTTGCGATGATGTTAGAAGGGAAAAGTTGTAATTTTTGGTTATACATTGTTACACTGTCATTATAGAATTGTCTAGAAAAAGAAATTTTATTTTCAGTATTTCTTAATTCTTCAGATAATTCAGAAAAGTTTTGATTTGCTTTTAAATCAGGATAATTTTCAGAAACAGCCATTATTGTTTTTAAAGCTCCTGAAAGTTGATTATCCAATTCAGCTTTTTCAGCAACTGTTCCAGCACTTGCCCAAGAAGTTCTTAGTTTTGTTATTTTTTCAAAAGTTTCTGACTCATGTGTAGCATATCCTTTTACAGTTTCAACAAAGTTTGGAATCAAATCAAATCTTCTTTGTAATTGTACATCAATTTGGCTCCAAGCATTATCTACTTTTACTCTTGCAGATACTAAGCCATTATACATTGAAATTATTGCAATTACTAATATTACTACTATTGCTAATATAATCCATTCCATAATTTTGCCTCCTTTTTTATTATATACATTTTACAA
>JABLTM010072571.1_pt1 | contig 12292 bp, 8 predicted proteins | sample 7160121 | NCBI WGS metagenome assembly JABLTM01 (sample SAMN14651224, study PRJNA627086) | human gut metagenome | isolation source: feces | host: Homo sapiens
ATTGTCCTACTACAAGGAGAATTACATATTACAGGCCACAGAATTGTTCCCGGAAGAGATACGAACAACAGCGGTACCCCCAAGCCGCAGTGTTTGCTTCGGGCGGAGCGGTTTACCCCGACCGCTTCGTTGCCGGGAGACCCCCAAATGCATTCTGTACGGTTCCCCATCCGCACAGAATCTAAAATCTTCTCCTATATGTTACATGAAAACGCTCCGCTGCGGTTATTATCACAGCGGAGCGTTTTCGGTTGTGAGGAGTTTTTCAGGGGACGAATTGGGGACAAAATTGAATCATGGAAGAGGTTTTTCTACATCTTTAGTATACCACAAGTATGTGTCAATTTCTACACAGCTTTGTGAACTTTTTGTGCAAAATGCGCATTATCCCACCTTTTTATCAATGAACTGGGGCTTGAATTTGGAGTAGAGGATCTTTTGTTCGCTGTACAGCCCTGCATACCCGGAGGAAATGTACGCCACAGCCACCGCCGCCCCGTAGAATGGAGCGCCCTCCCCGCCGAACAGCTCCACGCTGAGGAACAGGGTGGTCAGAGGGCAGTTGGTCACACCACAGAACAGAGAAATCATGCCAATGGCGGCGGCAAAGGAGGGATCCAGCCCCAGCAGCCCGGACAGGGCACTGCCGCAGGTGGAGCCCACGAAGAATACGGGGACGATCTCGCCCCCCTTGAAGCCTGCCCCCAGGGTCAGTGCGGTCAGCAGCAGCTTCAACAGGAATACATACCATGCCTGCTGTTGGGTAAAGGCGGCAAGGATGGTTTCCGTGCCTGCGCCGTTGTACATCCGGGTGCCCAGCAGCAGACTGCACAGCACCACCAGTCCGCCGCCTGCTGCTGCCCGCAGGTAGGGATTCTTCAGAAACCGCTGGTAACCCTTTGCCGCCCAGTGGATCCCGGCGCAGAACACAAAGCTCAGCAGACCGCACACCAGCGCCACTGCTGCCGCCTTGCCGAAGGAGAGCCAGCTGAACCCGGGCACCAGCACCTGGGGAGACATGGGGCGCATGCCGAAGAACCGGGATACGGCACTGCCGGTGATGGCGGCGGTCATACAGGGCAGCAGGGCGGAGTAGTGCAGCACCCCGATGCTGATGACCTCCATGGCGAAAAAGGCGGCGGATACGGGAGTGCCGAACAGGGCGGCGAAGCAGGCGCTCATGCCGGACATCACCAGAATCCGGCTGTCCGCCTCGTCCAGCTTCAGCACCCTGGAGAAGGTGGCACCCATGCTGCCGCCGATCTGGAGGGCAGCGCCTTCTCTGCCACTGGAGCCGCCGCATAAATGGGTCAGCACGGAGGCGGTGAAGATGCAGATCATATTCCGCAGATCCATTTTCCCGTGCTCCCGGACTGCCAGCAGCACCAGATTGGTACCCTTGTCCGTGTAGATGCCAAACAGGTGGTACAGTCCCACGATCAGCACCCCTGTCACAGGCAGCAGATACAGCAGCCAGCCGTGCGCCTGCCGCAGGGCGGTCACGGAATCCACCGCCCAGGAAAATCCGGTACCCACCAGACCGACCACGCCGCCCATGGCAAGCCCCAACAGCCCCCATTTACAGAAGCACCGGGCGGAAAACAGACTGTGGCTCAGCCAGGTGCGGTTTTGTGTTTCCATTGTTTGATACGACCTTTCACTTTGATGACAGTGCCCGGTGCAGCAGATAGCCCAGACCCAGCAGAAGCCCCAGCAGGAAGCCGCCCGCATGGCACCAGCCGGACACCCCCGGAGAAAACAGGCTTTCCGCCGCCCCTACCAATGCCAGGGGAATCAGATACTCATACAGAAAGCGCCCCATCATTGCCCGGTCTGCGATGCCGACGGAAAGCAAAAACCCCATGACTCCGTACAAAGCGCCGCTTGCCCCGATGCAGGTACCTACCCCGTCAAATGCCAGAAAGGCAAAGCCGCCGCCCAGCATCCCCAGCAGATAGACCATGCAGAACCGGAGCCTGCCGTACTGGTTTTCCAGCCTTGTGCCCAATATCAGCAAAGACAGCAGATTTCCTACCAGGTGCATCCATCTCCGGTGGGTAAAGCCGTAGGTCACGAACCGCCAGTATTCCCCGGCACGGATGGATCCGACACGAAGCCCCAGGGCAGCCGGCAGCTTGGGATACAGCTGTACTGCAAGGAACACGCCGAGGCACACCAGGGCGATGCCCCAGGAGATCCAGGGACGGGAGGGGGATTCCTGTAAGGAGGGGGACGGCTCTGCATGGGCCGGACCGGGCGTCAGCACCCACATGCCCGCCCCCAGCACCAGCAGCAATACCCCCCGGTCAGCATCAGCAGAAACCCGAATGCGCCCTCCGGCTGCCAGCGGAACAGCCCGTACATCAGCAGTCCGCCCAGACCGACCATACCCAGGCCGATCAGTTGTTTTCTCTGCAAAGCCACTCCTCCTTTTGCACATATAAACTTAGTATAGCATACTTTTGCTCCCACCGCAAGAAACCAGCGGAAAATTCACCGGAAGGGTTGAAAAAAGCACTGGCATCGTGTATAATAGAAAAGTATATGGAAATTCGGGTGCAGTATGCGCCCATAACAAAGAAGGAGGATCATCATGTCATCCAAACCATCCAAGGCAAAGCGCAAGCAGATGGCTGCCAAGCAGCATGCGCCCCAGGCAGAGCCAAAGGCAGTGACCGCTCCGGAGGCTGACCTGGCAGCACAGGCAGAGCCAAAGGCGGAAGCCCAGGCACAGGCTGCGCCCCAGCCGGAGCAGACCCAGGGGGACAAGCCCATGAAGGCTGCTCCCAAGACCCAGGTCAAGCTGCCCCCTCTGGGCAAGATCGGGTTCTTTGAGCGGCTCCAGTGCTGGTGCGCCCGGAATTATATCTACATCCTGGCGTTCTTCATTCCCGTGGCACTGACCTATCTGGCATATGCCCTGTTCGGCATGTATCCCTTTGGCCCGGAATCGGTTCTGTGCCTGGATCTGAACGGACAGTATGTGTACTACTTTGAAGCCATCCGGGATGCGTTCTGGGGGGACGGCAGTATTTTCTACAACTGGTCCCGGAACCTGTCCGGTGAGTTCTTCGGTATCATCGGCTACTATCTGGCAAGTCCCTTTACTCTGATTGTCATTCTCCTGCCCCGCACCATGATCCTGGGCAGTCTGCTCATCATGCAACTTTGCAAGCTGGGCACCGCAGCGGTCACCTTCTGCTACTTCCTGCAAAAATCCCGGAAGCTGAAGCCTCTGCACGCCCTGCTGTTCTCCATGATGTACGCCATGATGGCGTATGCCATCACCCAGCTGATCGACCCCATGTGGCTGGACGGTCTGGTGTTCCTGCCCCTGATCTGCCTGGGCGTGGAGTATCTGATCGACGACGGCAGAAAGATCAACTACATCATCCCACTGGCGCTGATGTGCTTTGCAAACTTCTACATCGGCTTCATGATCTGCATCTTCACCGCCCTGTACTTCGCCTACTACCTGTTTGCCGGCTCCGACAAGCTCAAGCATTTCCGCATGAAGAGCAAGGATCTGAAGGCATACGGCTACAGCATCCTGCGGATGTTCCTGTGCACGGTGGTGGCTCTGATGATGGCGGCGGTACTGATTCTGCCGATATACAACGCACTGGCGCTTGGTAAATTCAATTTTACCGCCAACCCGGATTACTCCTTCAAGCTCCAGTTTACCCCCATTGACTTCTTTGCCCAGATCGCCTCTGTGGCACAGTACAATTCCGTCAACGTCCAGGGTATGCCGGAGATCTACTGCGGTCTGATCACCGCCCTGCTGCTGCCCCTGTTCTTCCTGAACAGCAAGATCCCCCTGCGCAAGAAGATCGGCATGGGCCTGCTGGCAGCGGCACTGTTCACCAGCATGTACATCCGTCCGGTGGATATGATGTGGCACGGCGGACAGATGCCCAACTGGCTGCCCTTCCGGTACTCCTTCATTTTCTCCTTCGTGATCCTCACCATGGCTGCCATGGCGTTCAAGGAGCTGAAGGAAACCAAGCCCGCCGCCATTTACGGCAGCTTCTTTGTGTGGTTCATGTTCCTGATGCTGGTGCTGTACGAGAAGAACAAGCATGGGGAATTTGATTATCTGGATACCAAGGGCGCCATCTGGGTATCCGTAGGTCTGTTTGGGGCTTACACCATCCTGCTGTTCATCCAGCAGAAAAAGAACAGCAAAAAGGTGCTGCCCATCCTCATGATGCTGCTGATCGGCGGCGAGCTGACTTACAATGCCCTGGATACCATGAAATCCACCGACAAGGAAGTGGCATACTCCGAGCGCCGCACCTATATTTCCTACATCCAGAGCGGCAGGGAGATCACCGACCGGCTCTACGACTACGACAAATCCTTCTACCGGGCAGACAAGACCTACCACCGGACGGTGAACGATGACCTGGCGTTCGGGCTGCGGGGCATCACCCACTCCAGCTCCGTTATGAACACCCGGATCATCAAGTTCATCGAGGCAATGGGCTACACCTGCCACAGCTACTACACCAAGTACAACGGGTCCACTCCCATTTCCGACAGTCTGCTGGGCATCAAGTATGTGCTGGATCAGTCCGACAACGTGAACGAAGGCTACCATGAGGTATTCAGCCAGATGTGCAAGAAGCAGGATCAGAAGGAACAGCTGGTGACGGTTTACGAAAACCCCAACGCCATGTCCATCGGCTACATGGTCAGCAACACCGCCCGCCGGATCACCGGTCTTGGCAACGACAACCCCTTCAACAGCCAGAACGTGATGATGAGCACCATTTGCGGCAGCACCACCTTCGATCCCACCACCGGTGCCATCACCGGAAACACCGAATACTTCTACCCCATTCCCCAGGAGGGGGAGCCGATCCTCAACAATCTGACCGCCCGTCCCTACGGTGTGCAGACCTGCTACGATGTCAGCGGCGAGGGGGATCACACCATCGACATGAAGTTCAAGGCGCTGTCCGATGATCCCATCTACTTCTTCTTCAAGACCGAGAATCAGCGGCAGGTGAACCTGTGGTACAGTCCCTTCTGGAACAAGGAGGGCGAGTTCCTGGACGGGGAATTCCTCACCTATTTCTTTGAAGGGGACGATTACCGGATCGTCAGTCTTGGCTCTCTGCCGGCAGGACAGGAGTTCACCATCCGGATGACCGTCACCAAGGAATACACCATCTTCCAGAACGCATTCTTCTACCACTTCAACCAGGCAAAGTTTGAGGAGGACATTGCAAAGCTCAAGCAGCAGCAGTGGGAGATCACCGACCACAGCGAGCGCTGGTTCAAGGGTACCATCACCGCCCAGGAGGGTCAGGTGATGATGACCTCCATCCCCTACGAGGAGGGCTGGACTGTAAAGGTGGACGGCAAGAAGGTGGAACCCATCGTGCTGTTCAACGCCATGATCGGCGTACAGCTTTCCCCCGGTACCCACGAGGTGGAAATGAGCTTCCTGCCCAACGGCTTTACCCAGGGTCTTGTGCTGATGCTCCTTGGCATCGCCGCATGCGTAGGGCTGGGGCTGTACGACCACAAGCACAACAAGGCGCTGCTGGCAGCGGTTGCAGCCCGTCGGCAGGCACAGGCGGAATACATCACCAAGCGCCGTGCAAAGCGCAGGACAAAGTAATGTAAGGCATCAAAAAACGGATCCGGAATATTCCGGATCCGTTTTCTGTTACCGCTTTTTCCGATGGGGCTTCCAGTCGTGCCACAGCTGCCGCAGGGGATTGCGCACCTGCACCGCCCGGAGAGCGGCGTATGCCTGCTTCCAGGGCTGACGGCCATCCGGCAGTCTGCACAGGGTATCCTGGAGCCGGGACAGGGGAATCCCTGCCTGGGTATGCAGCACCGCCCGGGGATTGGAGAACACCACCAGTCCCTGCACCGGGATCCGTTCCAGCCCCGCCTTCCGCAGATGATGCCGCACATTGTCCACATGGGTCTTGTTTTGCAGCTGGGGATTGTACAGCTGGTGGGTCTTGCTGCCCATCACCTGCCGCAGCTGACTGCCGTTGCCGGAGATCTCGCCGCCCACATGCTTGGTTTCCACCACCAGCACCCCGAAGCTGCCGAACAGCAGGTGGTCAATCTCGCAGGTGCCCGTATACAGGGGCAGGTACACATTGCTGCACACCTTTCCCCCATGCTTCCGGGCAAACCGGCGCAGCTGTGCCGCCACCATCCGTTCTCCCACCCTGCCCCGGTGCTTGGCGCACCAGTTGCCGATCCAGAGCAGCAGGAACAAGCCCACAAGCCCTGCGGCGATCCACGCCGCCATCTGTAATCCGGGCATACGCCCACTCCTTTCCGTATCCTTTGCTGCTTCCTATTATACGCTTTGGACATACCCCTTGTCAAACCCCGGTTTCATCGGCATTTCATGGAATGACCCATTGACAAGCAATCCGGGCTATAGTATAATAAAATATAAGTGTAGGCTAGCGTATAGAACCCGCAGACGCCTATGAATGCGAGTCCGGCGGACAGGCTGTCCCTGTGCGTGCCGCCGGTACAGAAAGGCGGAATCCCATGAACCAGCAGAACGAAAATATGATGAATCTCAAGCCCCTGTGTGACAAGCTGATCGCCGGCTCCCGGATCGATCCCCAGTTGTACGAGAAATTCCACGTGAAGCGTGGTCTGCGCCGCAGCGACGGCACCGGTGTCATTGCCGGGATCACCAAGATCTGCAACGTACACGGCTATGTGGTCAACGAAGGGGAGATCGACCCCATTCCCGGCGAGCTGATCTACCGGGGCTATCAGATCAATGACCTGGTGTCCCATACGGAGCAGGAGGGGCGCTTCGGCTTTGAGGAAACCGTATACCTGCTGCTGCTGGGAGATCTGCCCAACCGGCAGGAGCTGGATGCCTTTACCCGGCATCTGTCCGCCTGCCGGCCCCTGCCGGAGAATTTCGTGGTGGACATGATCCTCAAGGCGCCCTCCAACAACATCATGAACAAGATGGCACGTTCCGTGCTGGCACTGTATTCCTACGATGCGGAGTGCGAAACCAAGAGCATTGAAAACGAGCTGCGCACCGCCATCAGCCTGGTGGCAAAGCTGCCGGTAATCATGGCATCCGCATACCAGGTCAAGCGCAGCCACTTTGACGGAGAGAGCATGATCATGCATCCCCTGCGACCGGAGGAAAACACCGCCCAGACTGTGCTGTCCCTGCTGCGGAACGACCGGCAGTATACGGATGCGGAAGCCCATCTGCTGGATACGCTCATGACCCTGCATGCAGAGCACGGCGGCGGCAACAACTCCACCTTTACCTGCCGGGTACTGACTTCCTCCGGCACGGACGCCTACTCCGCCTATGCGGCAGCCATCGGGGCGCTGAAGGGCCCCCGGCACGGCGGCGCCAACATCAAGGTGATGCAGATGCTGGATTCCTTCAAGGAAAACGTGAAGAACTGGGAGGACGAGGGGCAGGTGGCCGACCATATGCGGAAGATCCTGCGGAAGGAAGCCGGGGACGGCTCCGGTCTGATCTACGGTATGGGGCATGCGGTATACACCCTGTCCGACCCCAGAGAGGTGATCCTCAAGCGCAAGGCAATGGAGCTTGCCCACGGCAAGGATATCGAGGCGGAGTTCCGGCTGCTGGACACCATCGAGCGGCTGACCCCGGAGATCTTCCGTGATTTCAAGACCAGTGACAAAGCCATCTGCGCCAACGTGGACATGTACTCCGGATTGGTGTACAAAATGCTGGGGATCCCGGCAGATCTGTACACGCCCATGTTTGCCATTTCCCGGATCGCCGGATGGGCAGCCCACCGGATGGAGGAAACCATCACCGGCAAGCGGATCATCCGCCCCGCATACAAGGCCATCGCCAAGGAGCGTGCCTATGTGCCGCTGGACGATCGGGACTGAACCGGAGGGAAGCCCATGAAAGCACGGCTGCTTGCAGCCTGCACGGCGGCAGTGACGCTGTTGTCCGGCTGCACCTTCAGCACCAGCATTGACGGACTGCTGTCCCCCCCGAAGCTCAGCGTGGAGCAGGAGCAGATCTATGAAGCGCTCCGCCGGGCGGCAGGCAGCAACATCAGTCTGAAATATCCCAAGACCGGGGACTACCTGTCCGCCTTTATCGTCAGCGATATTGACGGAGACGGAGAGGATGAGGCTCTGGTATTTTACGAAAAAAACCTGCTGCAAAGCGAGGAGAACGCCCTGCGGCTCAATGTGCTGGATCAGATCAACGGCAGTTGGCGATCGGTGTATGATCTGGCGGCAGGGGGCGCCGAGGTGGAAAAGGTCATGATCTCCCGGCTGGGCAGCAACAGCCGCACCAACATCATCGTGGGCTACAGCATGGTGAACCGGGGAGAACGGGTGCTCAGCGTATACGACTACCGGGACGGGGCGCTGACGGAGACTCTGAACAGCAGCTACTCCCTGGCGGATGTATGCGACCTGGATCAGAACGGGGAAAACGAGCTGCTGATCGTCTGTGGGCAGACCGTGTCCCAGTCCGCCCGTGCCGTCACCTATGTGCTTGCCCGGGACGGCAGCTATTACGAATCCCGGACAGCACTGAACGAGGGCTTTACGGACTTTGCAAATCTTCTGTACGGAAATACGGCGGATGGGATCCCCTGTGTGTGGCTGGACGGCATGACCGGCTCCTCCACCATTCAGACCCAGGCGCTGACCATGCAGGAGGGGGTGCTCACCCTGGTATACACCGATGGGGACTCCGGCATCCGTACCAGCCGGCAAAGCGGGTATCTGACCTGTGACCTGGACGGGGACGGCATTGCGGAGATCCCGGTAAACACCCTGTTCCCCGGATATACGGACACCACGGAAAGCGAGCAGATCCGGATGACCAGCTGGTACGAGTGCCGGGGCGGCAGCCTGATGCGCAAATGCTCCGGCTACTACAGCCCGGATCAGCAGTTCTCCTTTGTCCTGCCCCAGCGGTGGGAACGAAAGGTGACGGTCAAGCAGGACGCTCTGGCGGAGGAGCTGGTGTTTTACAAGCTGGGCAGGAGCCTGGAGGACAGTACCCTGCCTCTGCTGCGGCTGTGCATCACCGACAGCGCCGACACCCTTCAGGATCGGCTGGACAACGGCTATATCCTGCTTTGCTCCAAAAACGGACTCCGATACCTGGCGCAGGTGCCGGAAACGACGGATCCCCTGGGACTTACCGTCAGTGAAGCAATCCTGCTGTTTCACGCCTAATCACAATGCAGAAAGGAAGGAACCGGAACTTGAAACGAATTCTTGTATGCGAGGACGAGGATGTGATCCGTGATTTCGTGGTCATCAACCTCAAGCGTGCCGGCTACGATGTAACCGACGTAAACTGCGGCGAAGAAGCCTTGAAAACCTTTGACGCAGAGCATGGAAACTTCGATATTGTGCTGCTGGACATTATGATGCCCGGCATCGACGGATTCACCGTCTGCAAGAAGCTGCGGGAGCGCAGCTCCACCCTGGGGATCATTATGCTCACCGCCAAGGCACAGGAAATGGACAAGGTCAGCGGTCTGATGATCGGGGCGGACGATTACATCACCAAGCCCTTTTCCCCCTCGGAGCTGACCGCCCGGGTGGACGCCATTTACCGGCGGGTGTGCATGAGCTTCATCAAGAACGAGAACAACCCGGTGATCGAATCCGGCCCCTTCCTGCTGAACCTCAAGAGCCGCACCGTGTCCAAAAACGGCAAGCCGGTGGATCTGACCCAGGTGGAATACCAGATCCTGGAGTATTTTATGAACAACAAGAACACCGCCCTGGATCGCTCCAGCATTCTCAGCCACATCTGGGGAGACAGCTACTTCGGAGACGACAAGATCGTGGACGTGAACATCCGGCGGATCCGCATGAAGATCGAGGATGAGCCCTCCAACCCCCAGTACATCATCACCATCTGGGGCTACGGCTACAAGTGGAATGACGCCTGAGGGCGCTGCCGGGGGAATGTAACATGGCAAGGCAAACCATCACCAAGCGGTGGATCCTGAACAATCTGTGCGTGGTGCTGCTGGTGCTGCTGACGGTGGAGCTGGGATTCATTTACGCCATCCAGAATTACTACTACGGCGGCGCACAGCAGTACCTGCTGTCGAAAATGAATGCGGTATCCGGCGTTCTGAGCCGGTATGCGGAGGACAGCCCCGCCAGCTTTTCCGCAGAGATCCGGAATACCCTGGAGAACTTCAGCGACAAGGACAAGATCGAGCTGATGGCCATTGACGTCCGGGGGCATGTGGTTCTGACCTCCTCCGGCTTCTCTCCGGACGAACGGGTCAGCATGCCGGACTATGATATGGCGATGGAGGGGGATCGGAACGCCTACAGCTACACGGTAGGCAGGCTCCGCAGCGGGGAGCATGTGATGGCGGTGACCTATCCCATTGAGGATCTGTCCGACGAGTACACCGCTGTGCGGATGGTCATCTCCCTGACGGAGATCGATGCCAACATCCTCACCTTTTCCGTTGCCATGACCCTGCTGTGCATCGGGGTGTTCCTGCTGCTTGCTCTGTCCGGCATGTACTTTATCCGCTCCATCGTGTTCCCCATCCGGCAGATCAGCGCCACGGCGGAAAAATTCGCAAAGGGGGATTTCTCCGTGCGGATCGCCGCCTCCAGCAAGGACGAGATCGGGGATCTCTGTACCGCCATCAACCATATGGCGGACGAGCTTTCCGCCACGGAGACCATGAAAAACGAGTTCATTTCCTCCGTATCCCACGAGCTGCGGACGCCGCTGACCGCCATCAAGGGCTGGGCGGAGACCCTGAACGCCGGAGGGGATATGGAAACCATGCACAAGGGCATCCGGGTCATCACCAACGAAACCGAGCGGCTTTCCCGGATGGTGGAGGAGCTTCTGGACTTTTCCCGGATGCAGAGCGGCCATTTCACCATGCAGATGGACAAAATGGACGTGCTGGCGGAGCTGGGAGAGGCGGTGCTCATCTACACGGAGCGTGCAAGACGGGAGCATATCGAAATTCTCTACAATGAGCCGGAGTTTCTGCCCATCGTATACGGGGACAAGAACCGGATCCGGCAGGTGTTTATCAATATCATCGACAATGCCATCAAATACTCCAACCCGGGGGGCAAGGTACAGATCACCGCCACCCAGAAGGACGAGGGGAAAACGGTGTGCATTGTGGTGGAGGATCAGGGGGTAGGCATCAAAGCCTCGGATCTTCCCAAGATCAAAACCAAATTCTACAAAGCCAACCACAGCCGCCGGGGATCCGGCATCGGGCTTGGAGTGGCGGACGAAATCATCCGGCAGCATGGGGGCAGGCTGGAGATCGCCAGTGCGGAGGGCGTGGGCACCACGGTGACCATTGACATTCCCGCCGCCGGGCATGGGAAAGCGTAAAAGGAGCAGCTATGGCAGAGGAAACAAAGGCGCAGAAGGCGCTGCACAAAAGCAAGATCGGCGGACAGGCGCTGATCGAAGGCGTGATGATGAAGGGCCCCCTGAAGGGAGCTATGGCGTGCCGCCTGCCGGACGGCACCATTGACGTAGAAATCTGGGAGGAGAAAAACGGCAAAAATCCCCCCTGGTACCGGCGTGTGCCCCTGGTGCGGGGATGTGTCAACTTTGTGCTGTCCATGAAGGACGGTTACCGGTGTCTGATGAAATCCGCCGAAAAGCAGGTGGAGGACGACGACGAGGAGGAGGAGCTGAACCGGTTTGAGCAATGGCTGACGGATCACCTGGGAGAGAAATTCATGAAGGCTCTGATGGTGGTCAGCGCATTGATCAGCACGGTGTTCGCCTTCCTGCTGTTTCTGTACCTGCCCAAGTGGGTGGTGGGACTGATCGATCCTCTGACCGACAACCACATTGTCCGGAGCATTGCGGAGGGCATTGTGAAAATTGCGGTATTTGTAGGATATATGGCGGTGACCTCCTGCATGAAGGACATCCGGCGTACATACGAATACCACGGAGCGGAGCATAAGACCATTGCCTGCTATGAGGCGCATCTGCCCCTGACGGTGGAGCATGTGAAAAAAATGACCCGGTTCCACCCCCGCTGCGGCACCAGCTTTATCTTTATCGTGCTGATCGTGGGGATCTTTGCGGCATGCTTCATTCCCGCCCGGTTCGTGGTGTGGCAGCGTGTGCTGTGCAGTCTGGGGATGCTGCCCCTGGTGGTGGGTATTTCCTACGAGTTCATCCGGCTTGCCGGCAGATACACCAATCCCTTTACCAAGATCCTGTCCGCACCGGGGCTGCAATTGCAGCGGATCACCACCCGGACAGCGGGGAAGGAGACCG
>JABLTM010008495.1_pt1 | contig 12279 bp, 9 predicted proteins | sample 7160121 | NCBI WGS metagenome assembly JABLTM01 (sample SAMN14651224, study PRJNA627086) | human gut metagenome | isolation source: feces | host: Homo sapiens
CCGGCCGTCCGCGCCGTGTCGGCCCGATCGACCTGGTCGCCACCCGCTACGGCTGCCGCATCCAGGGCGCGACCGAGGTCGCGCTCACGAAGCTCGACGTGCTGTCCTACATGAAGGAGATCCCCGTCTGCACGCAGTACGAAGTAAACGGCGAGAAGACCGATGATTTCCCCTTCACCGCCGTCATCGATGAGGCCAAGCCTGTCCTCACCACTGTCCCCGGCTGGGGCTGCGATATCTCCGGCGTCCGCAAGTATGAGGATCTGCCGCAGGCCGCGCGTGACTATGTCGAGTATATCGAAAAGGCCATCGGCGTGCGCATCAGCTACGTCTCCGTCGGCGCGGGCCGCGACGAGATCATCTACCGCTGAGAAGAAAGGACACTGCCATGAAACCGACGTATGAAAGCCCGCTTGCCTCGCGCTACGCGTCGAAGACCATGCTGCACCTGTTTTCCCCGGATATGCGCTACGAAACGTGGCGCAGGCTCTGGGTGGCGCTGGCCCGGGCGGAGCATACGCTTGGCCTGCCGGTCACGCAGCAGCAGGTGGACGAGCTGGCCGCGCACGTCAGCCCCATCGACTATGACGCCGTTGCGAAGCGGGAGAAGGAAGTCCGCCACGACGTGATGGCGCACATCTACGCCTACGGCCTCGACGCGCCCGGCGCGAAGGGCATCATCCATCTGGGCGCGACGAGCTGCTACGTCACGGACAACGCAGATCTCATCATCTACCGCGAGGCGCTGCGATACCTCGAAAAAGAGCTGAAGGCCGCCATGCGGAACCTCTGCGACTTTGCCGACCGCTATGCCGCCATGCCGGCGCTGGCCTATACGCATTACCAGCCCGCCCAGCTGACGACCATCGGCAAGCGCGCGTCCCTCTGGCTGCAGGATCTGCTGCTCGATCTGGAGGAGCTGCAGGATACGCTGCGGGCCTTCCGCTTCCTCGGCTGCCGCGGCACGACCGGCACGGAGGCGAGCTTCGTCGAGCTGTTTGACGGCGATACGGCGAAGATCGACGAGATGAACCGGCAGATCGCGGCCGAGTTCGGCTTTGACCGCTGCTACCCGGTCTGCGGGCAGACCTATCCGCGCAAGCTCGACAGCCGGATCCTGAACGTCCTGTCCTCCATCTGCCAGAGCGCGTGCCGCATGGCGACGGATATCCGCCTGCTGCAGCACGACCGGCAGGTCGAAGAGCCGTTCGAGGACAAGCAGATCGGCTCGTCCGCCATGCCGTACAAGCGCAACCCCATGCGCTGCGAGCGCATCTGCTCGCTGGCAAGATACGTCATCGCCGACGCGCAGAACGCGCCCATGACCGCCATGACCCAGTGGCTCGAGCGCACGCTCGACGATTCGGCCAACCGCCGCATCAGCCTGCCGGAGGCGTTCCTTGCCACCGACGGCGTGCTGCGGCTCGTGCAGAACGTCACAAAGGGGCTGCACGTCAACGAGAAGATCGTGGAGAAGCTCGTGTGGGATTATCTGCCGTTCATTGCGACGGAGAATCTGATGATGGCCGCCGTCAAGCGCGGCGGCGACCGCCAGCAGCTGCACGAGATCATCCGCGAGGCCTCCATGGCGGAGACCGCGAAGATGAAAAACGGCGAGACCTGGGATCTGGTCGCCCAGCTGGCCGCCCGGCCGGAATTCGGCATGCGCGCGGAGGAGATCCGCGCCGAGCTCACCCCCAGCCGCTACATCGGCCGCTGCCCGGAGCAGGTCGCCGCGCTTACGGCTGCCTGCCGCGCCCTGATCGGCGGCGACGCGCAGACCGCGGAAGAGATCACGCTCTGAGCCGGGTTTTGAAACAGACAAAAAGAGCCGCCGGGCCTCCGGCGGCTCTTCTGCGTCCCGGCTGCGCGGTTGCGCGTGGGCGAAGAATCTGCTACAATAGACTTCAACCTATAGATAAAGAGGCGATCTGCTTTGAAAAAGTTCAGAATGCTGGCGGCGCTGGCGCTGTGCGCGGTGCTGCTGGTCTCCCTTGTTCCGGCGGCGCGGGCCGCGCAGGAGAATGGGCAGCTGCAGTTTGACGAAAACGGGGAGTTCCGCATCCTCATCGTGGCCGATACGCAGGATATCGACAAGCCGCAGAAGGAGACGCTCGCGCTGCTCGAGGCGGAGCTGGACGCGGCGCAGCCGGATCTTGTCGTCTTCCTCGGCGACCAGATCCACGGCCCGTCGACCGGCAGGAGCGTGGAACGCACGCAGAAGGCGCTGGACGCGATCTTGCAGCCGGTCGCCGCGCGGGAGCTGCCGTTTGCCGTCGTCTTCGGCAATCATGACGACGAGGGCGGCGTGGACAAGCAGACGCAGCTGGAATATTACCGGAGCTACCCCGGCTGCCTGGCTGAGGCCGGCAGCGTGACGGGCGTTGGAAACTACAACCTGCTCGTCTACGGCTCCGACGGCGCATCGCCGGCCGTGAACCTCTGGTTCTTCGACTCCGGCACCTACGCGCCGGAGGGGCAGGGCAAGTACGACTGGGTCCGGCAGGGCCAGCTCGACTGGTACCTGCAGACCGAGGCTGCCCTGGCGGAGGAAAACGGCGGGACGCCCGTCCCGGCCTACGCCTTCCAGCATATCATCGTCCCGGAGATCTATGACGCGATGGACATCGTTCCGGCGAGCGAGAAGAAAAACGGCGCGGTCGAGGGCTATGGCTGCCGCAAGGGGACGTATTATTCCGCCGCGTCCGTGATCGAGGCCGGGACGCTCGGCGAAGCGCCGTGCCCGCCGGACCAGAACGGGGGCGAATTCGACGCGTGGAAGCAGGGCGGCGATATCGTCGCGGGCTTCTTCGGCCACGACCATGTGAACGACTTCATCATCCCCTACGAGGGCATCGATCTGGTCAACACGAACGGCACCGGCTTTTATATCTACGGCGCCGGGGAATTGCACGGCGCGCGGCTCGTGACCCTGCATGAGGCAGACCCCACGGCCTATGAGACGCAGATGCTCTACTATAAGGACCTGATCGGCACGAAGCTGCCGTTCGGCTTCGCGGGCACCTGGGGCGCGTATGTGCAGGGAATCGTGCTGCTGGCGGTGGGCGCGCTGGTGCTCGTCGGCGCTGGCGTGACGGTTCTTGTGGTCCGGCTGGTGAAAAAGAGCCGGAATAAAAGGAAAGCAACACAATAAGACCAAAACCCGGGACGCGCCGCGCCCCGGGTTTTGCTTATGATGGATATGCACAAAATCAATGAAGAAAAATTGTTCGATGCGTACAAAAATCAATTGACAATTCCCAAAAACATGCTATAACTAATGCTCGTGACAAAAATACGTGCAAAGGAGATCCGCACCATGACGCATGATTTGACGACCGGCAAGCCGCTGCGGGATATCTGGCAGTTCGCGGTCCCGGTGCTGTTTGGACTTTTGCTGCAGCAGGTGTATTCGCTGGTCGATACGGCGATCGTCGGCCACGCGCTGGGCGTGATGGCCCTGGGCGGCGTCGGCGCGACAGGCTCGGTCAACTTCCTGGTCATCGGCTTCTGCGGCGGGCTGTGCACCGGCATGGCCATCCCGCTGGCGCAGGCCTTCGGCGCGGGCGACTACCGGCAGCTGCGCCGGTATGTGGCGGGCTGCGTATGGCTGGGCATCGCGATGTCCGCGCTGCTTCTGGCGCTGACGCTGCCGACGACGCAGGCGCTGCTGAAGCTCATGGGCACGCCGGAGGAGCAGATGGGCTACGCCTATGACTATATCTTCATCATCTTTATCGGCATCCCGGCGACGATCCTCTATAATATGGGCGCCTGCGTGCTGCGTTCGCTCGGCGACAGCAAGTCTCCGGTGTGGTTCCTGGCCATCGCGTCCGTCATCAATATCGTGCTCGACCTGCTGACGGTCTGCGTGCTGGGCATGGGCGTGGCCGGTGCGGCGATCGCGACGGTCGTCTCGCAGCTGGGCTCCGGCGTGCTCTGCGTGTGGTATATGCGGAAGCATTTTGAAGTTTTGCGCATGGAGAAGGACGACTGGCGGCTGCGGAAGACCGAAGTTCTGCGTCTGCTGGGCATGGGCGTGCCGGTCGGGCTGCAGTTTTCCATCACGGCCATCGGCTCCGTCATGCTGCAGAGCGCGGTCAACTCGCTCGGCGCGGTCTGCGTGTCGGGCGTGGCGGTGGCCTCGAAGATCTACATGCTGCTCTGCTGCCCGTTCGACGCGCTGGCCATGGCCGCAACCAATTTTACCGGCCAGAACCTCGGCGCGGGCAAATATGACCGCATCCGGCAGGGGACGTACGCCTGTTTGCTGCTCGGCATCATCTACTGCGCGATATATATCGTGATCGCGCGTTTTGGCACGCAGTATCTGGTGCTGCTGTTTATGAACGCCGACGAGGCGCAGAGCGTGCTGGACTATACGCAGCGCATAAGCTACGCCTATGCCTACGGCACGCCGCTGCTGCTGGGCGTCAATGTCTTCCGCCTGTCGATCCAGGGCATGGGCTACAGCCGGCTGTCGCTCATCTCGGGTCTTCTGGAGATGATCGCGCGCACGGCGGTGGGCATCTGGGGGGTGCCGCAGTTCGGCTTTGCGGCGGCCTGCCTGGCAAGCCCGCTGGCGTGGGCGCTGGCGGACTGTTTCCTGATCCCGGCCTATTACGGCTGTCTGAACGCCCGCCGCCGCCAGGCGGCCCGCGTCCGCAAAGAGCTGCCGACCGAATAAGCGGCGAAAGACCGGCTGTCCATCCAGGACAGCCGGTCTGTTTCGCATTCTGCACAAATCCGCGTCCAGCGGCTTGCATACCAGGCTGATCCATGATAAGGTAAACGCAAAGGAGGCGGTACCATGAAGATCTCGACCAAAGGGCGCTATGCGCTGCGGCTGCTGCTGGATATCGCGCAGAACCAGCAGGACGGTTTCGTCTCGCTCAAGGAGATCGCGGAACGGCAGGAGGTCTCCAAAAAGTATCTCGAGCAGATCATCCCGCTTCTGAGCCGGGCGGAGCTGCTGCAGACTTCGCGCGGCTATCAGGGCGGCTACCGCCTGTGCCGCGCGCCGGAGGACTATACGGTCTACGAGATCTTGTCCGTGGCCGAGGGCGGGCTTGCGCCTGTCGCCTGTCTGGACCAGCCGGAAAACACCTGCCCCCGCGCGCCGGACTGCCTGACGCTCCCGGTCTGGGAGGGGCTGGAGAAGACGATCCGCGACTATCTGCGCTCGATCACACTGCAGACGATCCTGGACGGGAAAACCACCTGAAGCAGAGCAAACGGCCGCCGGGCACAGGCCCGGCGGCCGTATTTTATTGCTTCGTGATGCGCAGCTTGGAGAGCATGAGGTTGCCGAACTCGGCCTGACCGTTTACGGTGCAGACCTCGCCGAACAGGAACAGGCCGAGGCCCGGGCTGTGCAGCTCGGCGGGCAGGATGCCCTTGAGCCCGGCGCAGCCGAAGATGAGCGCGTCCGGATCGTCATAGAACGCCTGCATCCGGGGAAGGACGGTGTCGGGCTTTGCCAGCCGCAGCGTCATCTGCGGGCAAAGATCCCGGCCGGAGACGAGCTTTCCGCCCTCGCACGACAGATGCGCGTTGACGCCGAGCGGGTCGGTCAGCGTGACGTGCTCAAAGTCCGTCTCGCCGAAGCCGAGGGCGGCGCGCTGTTCCCGGTACCACGCGAGCGCGTCGCAGCCGTTGATGGTGTCGATCACGCGCGGGTCGGAGAACGTCAGCGTGCAGCGTTCCAGCAGCGTCGTGTGCAGGTTTTCCGTCACGGCCTCAAACTGATACCGCTCGTCCTCCAGCAGCAAAACGGCGGCTTCCCCGCCGCCGGGGATCAGATGGCTCCGGCCCGTGACCGGGTCGATGGCGGCCGCGCCGCCCGCCATGGGGCAGGGGAGGCGGCGGTGCAACTCGCGCAGGAAGGCGTTTTCCCCGCCCGCGTTGCCGAAGAGGACGATCGCCGCCTGCGGCGCACTTGCCGGGAGCTGTGCGAGGATATCGGCGTAGCTGCCTGTCAGCGCCGTGCCGCGCACATCGCGGGCAAAGCGCTGCGTGTCGGGTACTACCGGGTCCCAGCAGCCGGTCATGCCATAAGAGGCCGCGCCGAACGCGCCGGGCAGAAGCTCCTGCACAGGCGTCACAAAGATCAGATCCATAAGATCCCTCCTGCGTGGACATTTTTCTTTATCCTGGCACGATTTGCCCGCGAGTGCAAGACACAGGCGTTGCGCGCAGCCGGACGAATATGCTATAATAAACCTTACAACACAATGATGAAGGGAGAACCCTATGAAATTTTCTGAAATGCCGTATGCGCGGCCCGATCTGGACGAATTGAAGCAGCAGCTGCAGGCGCTGACCGACCAGCTGAAGTCCGCGCCGGATTACGCTTCCGCGCACGAGGCCTTCCTCGCCCAGCAGAAGCTGTCGACGCACATCGACACCCTCGCCACGCTCTCGAGCGTCCGCAACTCCATCGATACCCGCGACAAGTTCTATGACGCCGAGGAGCAGTTCTGGAACGAGGCCGGCCCCGAACTGCGCGCCTATGACGACGCATGGACCGCGGCAATGCTCGAAAGCCCGTTCCGCAAGGACTTTGCGGCGGAATACGGCGATCTGATGTTCGTCAACGCCGAGATCGGCCGCAAGGCCTTCTCCCCCGCGATCGTCGAGGAGCTGAAGCAGGAAAACCAGCTCGTGCAGGACTATCAGAAGCTCATCGCCGGCGCGCAGATCGACTTTGAAGGCAGCACCTACACCATCTCGCAGCTCTCCCCGTTCAAAAACAGCCCGGACGACGCTGTGCGTCTGGCGGCCTGGAAGGCCGAGGGCGGCTGGTACAAGGCGCATCAGCCGGAGCTGGATGAGATCTATGACAAGCTCGTGAGGCTCCGCGACGCGATGGGCCGCAAGCTCGGCTACGACGGCTTTACCCAGCTCGGCTACTACCGTATGGGCAGAAACTGCTACACGAAGGAAGACGTCGAGAAGTTCCGCGCTGCCGTGGTCAAATATGTCGTGCCGGTCGCAAGCTCCATCTATCGGGAGCAGGCCGCGCGCCTCGGCAAGTCCTATCCCATGAACTTCGCCGACAACGCCCTCATGTTCCGCAGCGGCAACCCCAGGCCCTGCGGCACACCGGCTGAGATCCTGGCGCAGGGCAAGCACTTCTATGAGGAGCTGTCGCCCGAGACCGGCGAATTTTTCAACACCATGCTGGATAACGAGCTGCTGGACGTCCTCTCGACGCCGGGCAAGCGCGCGGGCGGCTACTGCACCAGCCTGGGCGACTACCATGTGCCGTTCATCTTCGCCAATTTCAACGGCACGCAGCACGACGTCGAGGTCGTGACGCATGAGGCCGGCCACGCCTTCGCCGCCTGGCTCAACCGCGACCGTATCCCGCAGTCGTATATCTGGCCGAGCCTGGAGGCCTGCGAGGTGCACTCGATGTCCATGGAGTTCTTCGCCTGGCCGTGGGCCGAGGGCTTCTTTGGCGAAGACACCCGCAAGTTCCGCTACAGCCATCTGGCGGGCGCGCTGACCTTCATCCCCTACGGCACGATGGTCGACCATTTCCAGCACATCGTCTACGAAAAGCCGGAGATGACCCCGGCGGAGCGCCACGCGGTCTGGAAGGAGCTTCTGGGCGTGTATATGCCGTGGGTGAAGCTCGGTGACGGCATCCCGTTCTACGGCGACGGCGAGGGCTGGCAGCGGCAGCTGCATATCTATGTGAATCCGTTCTACTATATCGATTACTGCCTCGCGCAGACCGTCAGTCTCCAGTTCTGGGCGCTGCTCCAGAAGGACAAGGACAACGCGTGGCAGCACTATATGGCCTACACGAAGCAGGGCGGCAGCTGCGTCTTTACGAAGCTGCTCGAAAACGCCGGGCTGGAAAGCCCGTTCGGCGAAGCCTGCCTGCGCGGCGTGTGCGAGACGGCCAAGGCGTGGCTCGACAGCTATGACCTGACTGGGCTCGCGTAACGCAAAGACGCTTCTGCGGGCGGAATTGGGCGTTCCAATTCCGCCCTTGGCCTGTCTTTAGAAAGCGAGGCGAAAACTCTTGAAAAACACGAAAAACAGCGCGAACAGGCGTGTGCTCGGGCAGCTGCTGCACGGCAGCTGGCGGTATTTTATCGCCTGCATCGCCGCGAGCCTGCTCTTTACGGCGTTTGAGCTCGTCATCCCGCAGATCATCCGCGTGAGCGTGGACTCGCTGATCGGGTCCGGCCCGGTGAAGGTCGCGGCGGCCCGGCCCGTCGTGCAGGCGCTGGGCGGGGTGGACTACCTCCGGCAGAATCTGTGGATCCCGGCGGCCATGATGGCCGGCTTCGGTTTGCTGTCTGCCCTGATGCGCTACTGCGTGAACCTCTACAGCGCCAAGGCGGGCGAGACGCTCGTCAAGACGAGCCGGGATCTTCTGTACCACCACATCCAGCACCTGCCGTGGAAATGGCACATGGAAAACCCCACGGGCGATATCATCCAGCGCTGCACGTCGGACGTCGAGCGCATCAAGACCTTCTTTGAAGAGCAGTTCGTCTCCGTCTTCCGGATGCTCGCCATGATCGTATTCGCGCTCGTGTGCATGGCGCTGATGAACTGGAAGCTGGCGCTGGTCCCGGCGGTTCTGTTTCCGGTGATCATCATCTATTCGCTGCTGTTCCATAACTCCATCCGTGAGCGCTTCACCGCCTGCGACGAGTCGGAGGGCGTGCTGTCGACCATCGCGCAGGAGAATCTGACCGGCGTGCGCGTCGTGCGCGCCTTCGGCCGGGAGGAATATGAGCGCCAGCGCTTTGAAGCGCAGAACGAGGACTATACCACCCTCTGGGTCCGGCTCTGCCGGACGCTTTCGGACTTCTGGGCCGTCGGCGACGCCACGGCCTGCATCCAGACCATGCTCGTCGTGGTGTTGGGAAGTCTTCTGTGCGTGCGCGGCGAGATGACGGAGGGCGAGTTCGTGTCCTTCGCCATCTATAACACGATGAGCATCTCTCCGGTCCGCCGTCTTGGCCGCGTGATCTCGGAGATGAGCAAGATGGGCGTGTCGGTCTCCCGCATCGCGGAGGTGCTGGACGCCCCGTGCGAGCAGGATAAGCCCGGTGCTGCGCCTCAGCCGATGGACGGCGATATCGTCTTCGACCACGTCTCGTTCCGCTATGAGACGGGGCCGGACGTCCTCTCCGACGTCAGCTTCACCATCCCGGCCGGCAAAAGCTTCGGCATCCTGGGCGGCACGGGCTCGGGCAAGAGCAGCCTTCTGCTGCTGCTCTGCCGTCTCTATGCGCCCTCGGAGGGGCGCGTGACGGTCGGCGGCGCGGATCTGGCAGATCTGCCCGCGGCGTGGGTGCGCGACCATGTCGGTGTCGTGCTGCAGGAGCCGTTTTTGTTCTCCCGCACGATCGAGGAGAACATCGGCATCTGCGGCGCGGACCACGCGGCCGTGTGCAAAGCCGCCGAGACGGCCTGCATCGCCGCCGATATCGAGCAGTTCGCAGACGGCTACCAAACCATGGTCGGTGAGCGCGGCGTGACGCTCTCCGGCGGACAGAAGCAGCGCGTGGCCATCGCGCGCATGCTGACGAAAAAGACGCCCATTATGGTCTTCGACGATTCGCTCTCCGCCGTCGACACCCAGACGGATGAGAAGATCCGCACGGCGCTCGGCCGCGATCTTGCCGGCACGACCACGATCATCATCTCCCACCGCATTACAACGCTGATGGACTGCGATAACGTTCTGGTCCTCGAGCACGGCAAGCTCCTGCAGTACGGCCCGCCGCAGACGCTTCTGCAGGCGGACGGCCTGTTCCGCCAGATCTACGACATGCAGATGTCCATCGGAGAGGAGGAGCCGGCATGAAGCGAGAAGAAAAGAAGGGCCTGCCGTTCTTCGGCATCCCGAAGCTGGCCCCGTATCTGAAGCCCTATCGGATGCTGTTTTTCTGGATGGTGACCATGGGCGGGATCGGCAGCGCCATGGACGCGGTCATCCCCTTGTTCCAGCAGCACGCCATCGACCATTTTATCGCCGAGAAGACCATGGACGGCATCGGCGGCTTCCTGGCCCTCTATATTCTGGTCATGCTCGTCCAGACGGCCACGAACTACATCTCTGCCTACGGCGCGTGCAAGGTCGAGCTCTATATCGGCCGGGATCTCAAGCGCGAGGCCTTCAACCACCTGCAGACGCTTTCGTTCTCCTATTTCAACCAGAACAGCGTCGGTTACATCCACGCCCGCGTCATGTCGGATACCGACCGCATCGCAAGCACGCTGGCCTGGGGACTCATGGAGGGCGTGTGGTACATCGCGTATCTGCTGTTCGCCGTCGTCATGATGTTCGTGCTCAACTGGCATCTGGCGCTGTGCGTGATGGTGATCGTGCCGGTCCTCGTCGTCTCGGGCGCGTATTTCCAGAAGAAGCTCGTCTTCTTCCACCGCCGGGTGCGCGAGCAGAACTCGCGCATCACCGGCGCGTTCAACGAGGGCATCACCGGCGCGAAGACCACCAAAACGCTCGTGATCGAGGATAAGGTCGAGCGCGAGTTTGACGGCCTCACCGGCGAGATGAAGCGCATGAGCGTGCGCGCCATGCACTTCCGCAGCGTCTTCATGTCGACGACGGCCTTCGCCGCCTCCGTCGCGCTGGCGATCGTCCTCTGGCGCGGCGGCATCATCACGAAAAACGGCGTGATGCTCATCGGTACGCTCTCCGTGTTCATGAACTACGCGCAGGGCATGATGGAGCCGGTGCAGTGGCTCGTGCAGGTCATCTCGTCGCTCGTCAACGTGCAGGTCAACGTCGAGCGCTTCACCAAGCTCATGGAGACCGAGTCCGACGTGCGCGACACGCCGGAAGTCACGGAGAAATACGGCGACGCCTTCCACCCGAAGAAGGAAAACTGGGAGCCGCTCTACGGCGATATCGAGTTCCAGGACGTCACCTTCCGCTACCCCGACGGCAGCGAGAACGTGCTGGAGCACTTCAGCCTCAAGGTCCCGCAGGGCACGAACGTCGCCATCGTCGGCGAGACCGGCGCGGGCAAATCCACGCTCGTGAACCTCGTCTGCCGCTTCTTTGAGCCGACGGAGGGCCGCGTGCTCATCGACGGCCGCGACGCGCGCGCGCGCAGCCAGCTCTGGCTGCACTCCAACATCGGCTACGTGCTGCAGACGCCGCACCTGTTCTCCGGCACGGTCCTGGAAAACCTGCGCTACGGCCGTCCCGACGCGACAATGGATGAGATCGAGGCCGCGGTCAAGGCCGTCTCGGCCGACCAGATCATCGCAAGACTGCCGGACGGCTATGATTCCGACATCGGCGAGGGCGGCAACACCCTTTCCACCGGCGAAAAGCAGCTGCTGTCCTTTGCCCGCGCGCTGCTGGCCGACCCGCGCATCTTCGTGCTGGACGAGGCGACGAGCTCCGTCGACACCGTGACCGAGCAGCTCATCCAGAACGCCATCGAGAAGGTCATGACCGGCCGCACCTCCTTCATCATCGCCCACCGCCTGTCGACCATCCGGCGCGCGGACGTGATCCTGGTCGTGCATGACGGCAAGATCATCGAGAGCGGCACCCACCGCTCCCTCATGTCCGCCCGCGGCCCCTACTCCCGCCTCTACACCCGCCAATACCGCGAAGAACAGACAAAATCGATGATGGACTAACACATCTTTCATTGCGGCTTCGTAAAAACCGAAAAAATGCTGCAGGTCCAAAGACCTGCAGCATTTTTTTATAAGGAGAAATCAAAATGAACTGTGTATTTGACAAAATCCTGTGGTTTCAGCGTAACAATACCAGCAGTGCACAACCCTTCTGCTTTTGCTGCAAAAACAGCGGCGGCAGGGGAGTAGGGAGAGAAGGAATACGTGGTGTGGATGTGACAGTTGATATAAACGGGATTTGCTTCCGGGAACGATGCGGTCTGAACAGCCTTCTGCAGGTTCTCCAGACGTTCTTCACGTGTCGGTGCGTTCAACGCCTGCAGAGTCGCGATGTCGATCATGTTGGTATCCTCCGCCTTATTTCAGCATCAGCTGACCGCCAGTGACAGGCACAGCCTGGCCGGTCTCATAGTCCTGGCCGATAATATAGAAGATGCTCCATCATGCTTATCTGCGTATTCTCTCACGGGGCTTACAGAGTTGTGCGAGCGGGGAACGTAAATCATAATTCCCGGCAATGTCGCTGTCAAAGATTGCGCAATAATGCTTTGTCATTTGGAGCGTAGAATGTCCGAGCAGATGTTGGAGCGTAAAAGCATCGCCGCCGCAGTCCATCAGATATTTCCGGGC
>JABLTM010013931.1_pt1 | contig 12249 bp, 9 predicted proteins | sample 7160121 | NCBI WGS metagenome assembly JABLTM01 (sample SAMN14651224, study PRJNA627086) | human gut metagenome | isolation source: feces | host: Homo sapiens
GAAAAAATGAAAGAGGCTGACACAATCGTTATCGGTTCTCCGCTTTATTGGCACAATATTTGCGGCTCTGTTCGTAATGTTTTAGACCGTTTTTACGGCAAGGTTGACGAGAGCGAGCTCTTAGGCAGAAAGCTTTATTTTGTATTCCAAGGTGCGGCACCCGAAAAGTGGATGCTTGACGCAGGTGAATACACGATGAAACGCTTTGCCTCTCTTTACGGTATGGAATATATGGGAATGGCAACGAACAGCAAAGAGGCTGAAGACTTAAACAAAACCGTATGAATTCAAAAACAAAATTAAAACTAAAGCCGATAATTGATATTTTAATGACATTTGCTCTGCTTCTTTTGATGTCCTACGAGCTTTTAGGCTCAACTGCACACGAAGTAGTCGGCGTTGCTATGTTTGTGCTTTTTGTTGTTCATCACGCACTCAATATAAATTGGGCAAAGCATTTAACAAAAGGCAGGCAAACACCTATAAGAATTTTTCAAAACATTCTTGTCCTGCTTGTACTTGTATCATTTATCGGTTCAATCGTCAGCGGTGTAGTCGTTTCAAGGCATTTATTCACTTTTTTGAATATAAAATCAACCTATGCAGCGAACAGAATCCATATGCTTTCTGCATATTGGGGCTTTATATTTATGTCGCTCCACCTCGGACTTCATTTCAATATGATTTTGCTAATGATAAAAAAGAAAAAGCAACTTTCACCAAAAGTGAAGACTGCTTTCAAAATAATATTCATACTCATTTTTGCATACGGAATTTACGCATTTTTCAAACGGGATATAGCATCTTACCTGTTCCTGAAAAATCAGTTTTTCCTCCTTGGCGATAACGAACGCCTACTGCTTTATCTCTTTGACTATATGTCAATCATGTTTTCCTTTGCAACATTGAGCCACTTTGTTTTTTCAATATTAAAGTCGAATACAAAAAGCGGGTCTTAGGGTGTCCCTAACGAGAAAATTACCGTTTGGATAACCAAATGGTCTGCTCGCTAAGATTATGCATTGCAACTTGGCAAATAAAATTTAAGGCACAGCCTACGGAAATTTTCTCCGTAAGTTGTGCCTTTTTCTCATTTATAAATCACTTGTTCATTAACGATTTCTGTTGCTCTGTTGCGAATATTATTCATTTTTTGCACCCACAGCATCATATTTTCGGCTTTGAGTTTTTCCGTAACTTGTTCCTGCTCAGCAAGTGATTTTATTGTCTGTTCAAACAAATTCTCTGCCTGAAGCTCAACATCGGCAAGGTAATTGTAAAGCTTACCCGATGTAAGAAGATTGTAATAAAGCACTCGATGACTTGATTTCAAATAGCGTCTGTGCCTCATTGCCCACACACTGATTTGCCTTTGGTTTTCATCAGGTAGCGTAAGAGTTGGCAAAAGATAATCGCCTTGTTGCGAATAACTACCGCCTATATTTTCAAAATTTGTTTTCATATTGAAGCCTCCTTGGATTTGGTAACTTCATTATGCTGAATACAAAACGAAAAGACAAATGTGTGGATTTAAGAAACAGAAAAAGGCTCTGACCTTTTACAGTCAAAGCCTCATCTGCCATTGCAATGCCTTAGTTTTATTAAGTTTTATCATACTGCCTTATCAAACCTCAGCATTCCGTGCGGGACATTTTGTTTTTCGGATGTAACTTTTAATATTTTATCGTGAAATCGTTTATTGTTGTCATGCCGACTTTTACTCTCGTGTTTGAGCCGAGCAGGTGCGCCGTCAGTTCAATAATAACGGGATAATCATAGTGGGCATAGACCATGTTGCCGGTGGACTTGTCGAACCGAGCTGAGATAGTGCCGTTGTAATAGGTGAATCTCTGGTCGGTGAGCGAGAGGCCGGGATAGTCGAAGTTTACCACATCGGCGGTGAGCACGCTGAACGCTGCGGCATAGCCCTTATCGCCCGAAGGATTGACCTCGGTGCCGAAAGTCAGGGTTATCTGATATTCGCTGCCCTTGTCCTCTATCTTTGCGCTCTTGACATCGGATACTGTAAGCTTGCTGACCCAGTCCTTGCCGCCGACGGGGAACACGGTTTTGATGTCCTCTTTTGAGGTCAGGACTATCGCCTTATCGTCGCGCTTCATGAAGGTCTTCATCGCGCTCTTGCCTATTGCGTCTATCGCCTTGGGCAACTCGGTCTTGTCGGCGTTGTTCTTCGTCTCGGTGTAGTTGCGGGTGACGGACTTTGCCTGATATTTTACCCTGTTCGCGCCGGCGTTGAAATAGGCGATTATCTCGGCCTTAGTCCAGTCTTTTGCATTTTTCGAGGGCGCGGCGGTTACCTGATTCGAAGCGGTCTCGCCGGGCTTTGCGGGGTCGGCCGATTGAGTCTCGTCCGTCTCGTCCCCCTGCGCGGTGCTGTCCTCGGGCAGGGCTGTTGTGTCTTCAATAATCTGTCCGTCCGCGCTCGTCTGCGCTTCGCCGGTGGTGTCTGCATTTGTTTTTGTGTCGTCCTTTTTGCACGCGCACAGCAGCGACACAAGCAGAACAAGAATCGCCATAACGGCGGCTATCGATCTTTTCATGGATTTTCCTCCTCAGAATTCATATTCACCCGCTCCGACGGTTTTCTCTCTTCCGTCGGGCAGAATTATATCCGCTTGGCAGTTCGACGGGACGGATATTTTATATTTGTATCCCCCGTCAGTTTTGTCCCAGCGCACGAATATTTTTCCGTATACGCTGTCATAGCTCGCTTCGGCAAACTCAAAATGTCCGCCCGGGCGCGGGGCTATAGTGAATCGGTTTTCTCCGGCAACATTTATTCCGCACATCGTGCCGAACAGCCACTCGCACACGGCGCCCTTGGAATAGTGATTGAGCGAGGCTATGCCGCCCTGCGCCGCGGTGCCCTCCCACGACTCCCAGACGGTGTTCGCGCCGTTCTTGGGCATGAACAGCCAGCCGGGCATCTGCTCGTTTTCGAGCAGGCGGTAGGCATATCCAATATCAATATCCGCCAGAACGCTCAGTATCAGCGGAGTTGATAGGAATCCCGTGCCGAGCCTCCACGAGTAGTTGTCGAGGGCTTTTATGAGCCGCTTTTTCGCATATTCCGTCTGCTTTTCGTCGAGCAGACCGATATAAAGCGGGCGAACAAGCTTTGCCTGGCGGTCGGTGTCTATTGAAAACTTCTTCGTTGAGACGAGCGCGCTGTAGCCCTTTCTCGCCCTTGCGGCATTTTTCTCATAGAGCTTTCTGTCGCTATCCTTACTGAGGACGCGGGCTATATCAGCCATCGTTTCGAGCATATAGACTATGTACGCCGTGGTTTCCTCGGGATTCGGATTGACGAAATCCGTAAATTTAAGCGCCTTGACATCGGCAGGTTCCGCCCATTCGCCGTAGGACTGGCGGTAGTTTGAAATATTGCGGAAATTTTTGAGCCCCACTCCCGTCGGCAGGGCGGTCGGATACCACTTGCCGAGGGTCTTTATTTTATATTCGGCAAAGGCGCGCATGTTGGGATAGAAGCGTTCGAGAATCTTTCTGTCGCCGTACTGCTTATAGAGTCTGTACGGAATAAACACGCCTGCGTCGGACCAGCCCGCCGAGCCGTCCATAAAAGTCATATAGAAATCCACACCGCCGCGTGGGGCTATCTGGCGGAAATCGCCGTTTTTGAGCTGTTCGTCGCACATATCGCGCACGAATTTTTCGGCAAATGGCGCATAGTCAAAAAGATAGCTCGCGGTTTTGCAGAATATCTGCGCGTCGCCCGTCCAGCCGTGGCGTTCGCGGGTCGGGCAGTCTGTCGGCAGATCGGTCGAGTTGCCTTTTGCCGACCACTTTGTCGCTTCGACGAATTTGTTCAGCAGCTCGTTTGAGCTGTTGAAGAACCCCGTCTCTTCCATGTCCGAATAGACGGCTATGGCGGTGAAGTCCTCCGGGCGGACGGTCACATCCGTCTCGACGCTTATATACTGAAAGCCGAATATCGCAAACTTGGTCTTGTAGCGGTTAACTCCCTCTTTGCAGATGTATTCGACTCTCTGCAGAGGCGTTGTCTTATGCTTGTTCTTGCACTGTATGTTTTCGAGCGTCAGCTCGCCGTCATGCAGCAGCTCGCCGAACTCGAGAATAATTTTCTGTCCCTTGCGGGCGGTTACCTCAACCTCAACATAGCCCGCTATATTCTGCCCGAAGTCGAGCAGCTTTTTCCCGCTCGGGGTGACGGACAGAGTGGGCTTGAAGCGTTCCTTTTCGGCTATCGGGAAATTGTTTGACGCGCTCGGCAAAACCTTGCAGACGGTCTCTTTCGCATGATTTTTATATGACGGGATATTATTTGCGTTGACCCGCTCGCCGTCCTTGTTGTCGGCGAAGCGTATCGCGCCGTCGTTGCTCCAGAGCCACGAGCCGTCCGACACAACGGTCTGCACCGTGCCGTCTGTATATTTTATCTCGAGCTGAGCGAGCAGTTTTGTCTCGGTACCATACTGATTTTTGAGCCCCCACGCGCCGACGCTGCCCCTGTACCAGCCGTCGGCAAGCTCGGCGCAGATTGTATTTTCGCCCTCATGCAGAAGATGAGTCACATCATATGTCTGATACTGCATGCGCTTTCTGTATTCCGTGATGCCGGGCGCGAGCGGCATTGAAAAATCAACGCCGTTAATCCCGGCTGAATAGAGTCCGCAGGCGGTCATATAGAGCCGCGCCGAGAGAATCGGCTTTTTGCACTCGAACTCTTTTTTGAAGCAGTCGACCGGGTAACGCTGTTTTCTGTTTACATTATAGTTTCCTGTTATCCACTTCGCGTTCCAATCTGAGGCGTTTCTGAGCCCGATCTCGAAGAATGCCGGCTCGCTCCACTCGCCCTCAAGCCCGTTTTCGTCCCAGAGCTTCACTTTCCAGTTCACTCTCAGGCGCGACGGAGTATCAAGCGGATACGGAATAAAACTCATCTGTGAAGATTCGACCTTGCCGCTGTCCCATAGAATATTGCCGCGCGTGTCGGAAGCGATTAGTCTATACGCGCTCTGCGCCTTCCCGCCCTCGCAGTTCCACATGAAGCGCGGGTTCTTTATATCTATCCCCAGCGGATTTTTGAGATACTCTGTTTTAAGCTTTACGGCTTTCATTCTGTCGTCTCCCCGTTTCTCTGCTTTATCTCCTCCTGCTCCTTGGCGATATTCTTTTCGACATTCAAAAACAGCAGAAGTATCGCAAGGACTATGCCGGTTATCGTCTCAAGCCCTACGAAAGTAAATGTTATCGCGCTCTTGACGCTCTCCGACTGCACGGCGATGAGCTGACCCGCCGCATTGAGATAGGGCGCGACATAGCCGGACTTCGAGAGAACGAGATTGAATATACCCGTACAAATTCCGACGCTCGCCACAGCGATCGTGTTATATATCGACATCGCGATGCCGTCGCACCTGAAGCCGTTTTTCCACTCGATATGGTCGAGTACGTCCGCAAACAGCGCCATGAACACATATGAGCACGGCAGACCGCCTATGTTCTTTATAAACTGGCCGATAAGCACTATTACCATATTCGTCGGCGCGAGCCAGCATATAGTCGAGCCGACAGCATAGAAGATAAAGCCGATTGCCGTTAAATTGCGTTTACCAAACTTCTTCGCGAGCGGCCAGACGGCAAAAATGCCGATGCCCATCGGGATGCCGCCGATAACGGATAGCATGGTCTGGGTCTTGCCGTCGTTATATGTACCGAGGACATAGTTCGAGAAATAAACGAGCGAGATGTTTTTGATGGTCGAGCCGACGGTGAAAATGAGAAAATATATGAAAATTATTATCATATATTTGTCGCTGAAAACCGCCTTGAGCTGAGTTACCATTGCGACGCTATCTTTCTTCTGCTCGCCGCCTTCGAGGGTGATGCGCTCCTTGGTGAAATAATACTCCATAAGCGTCAGCGGCAGCGCGATGCACGAGAGAATACTCATCGTAACTATCCACTTTGATTTGTCAACGCCGAGTTGCGGCATGATGAGCATGGGGAAGATGAGCGCGACGATTATGCCGCTCATCATGATGGTCGATATCTGATTGAAAACCGAGAGCGAACCGCGCTGTTCCGTGTTTCTCGTCGAGAGCGGAACCATGAGGTTGTGGCTCATGTTATAAATTGTATAAGCGAACGAATAAAACAGATTATACGAGAGCATGACCCATATCACCTGCACCGTCCGGTTACCCGAGGGGACTGTGAAGAGCAATATGCCTGTCACGGCGACAAGCGGCGCGGAGATCAGCAGCCAAGGGCGCGCCTTGCCCTGTTTTGTGCGCGTGCGGTCGATGATATAGCCCATGACTATATTTGTTATGGCGTCGATTATCTTCGACACTATCGGGAACACCGCGAGGAACGCGCCGCCCCACACGGTGGTGAGGTTTAGGACATCGGTATAATAGACATTGAGGTAGGTCGCGAGCACGGCGTTTAAAAGCAGCGCGCCGGACGGGCCGAGCAAATAGCCCAGCCACTTCTCCTTCGCCGTAACATCGGGCGAGGTCAGGCGCGAATCAAGCGCCCGCTTTTCAAAAAATTTTGCTTTTGCCATCACGAGAACTCCTTCATTTATTTTATCTTATGGATATAAAAATATATTTGCAGCTGCCTTTGCCACAGCTTTATGCGCTTGCGGTGCTTTTTATATGATTTGAGCCGTAAACCGACCCCATAGGGTCGGCGCGGCTAAAATGTTAAAAGGCTGAATGAATTTCTTATATAGTTGTCGCTGCGGTTTCGGCGCGTCCTCGGATTCCGTCTGAAGCTTTCCGTAACGCGCCGTTTTCCGCAGGCGATAAAATCATTGGAGACAGAAAGGTTAAGGTCTCCTTGACAATTGAAAGATTTCATATTACACTACTATTATATCTACATCGTGTCGGATTAACAATCATCAGTTTTGTTAATCGCTGTTATGAAACCGACAAAATCATCTGAAAGTGGCGGGATAATATGAACATCAAAAATAACCAGCGCACGAGACTTTCAAAAATATTGCTCAAAAACGCGCTGATGGATCTCCTGGGCGAGAAAGGCTCAGTAACAAAAATATCAGTAAGAGAGCTGTGCGAGCGCGCCGACCTCAACCGCTCGACTTTTTATGCGCACTACTCCGAGCCGAAAGAGCTGCTCGAAGAGGTCGAAAACGAGCTGCTCGACGCGACTCAGGATCACTTAAAGAAAATAGGCGCGGAAAACGACCTCGGCGCGCACAGATATCTGCTTTCATTTCTAATGTATATCAAAGAAAACGACAAGCCGTTCCGCACGCTGCTTGTCGACTCGGTCGACCCCGCGTTCCGTTCAAAATTCATGCAGCAGTCGATAATTCAGTTTATTGAGAACCTGAACATCGTTTTTCCGAAGGAGCAGGAGCAATATATCTACTCATATATTCTCAACGGCAGCACGGGCGTTATTATCCAATGGATACGCTCGGACTACTGCATTGACGAAAATGAGCTTGTTGATCTGCTGTTTTCGATAAATCAGAGCGCGCTTGTCAATCTCGACATAAAGCCGCGCATATAGTTGAAAGCCTACCAAGCAAGTGGTATAATTGTGAAAACTCGCGCAATAATGCGCAAAATGCAAGGAGACGACAAAAATGAGAGAGAGCAAGATCACGAGGGACGAAGCGTTTGAGCTTCTGAAAAAATACAACAAAGACCCGTTTCACATTCGCCACGCGCTGACCGTCGAGGGCGTTATGCGCTGGTACGCAAAGGAGCTCGGCTATGCGGACGAGGAGGAATATTGGGGCATAGTCGGTCTGCTGCACGACATCGACTTCGAGCTCTATCCGGAGGAGCACTGCAAGAAGGCTCCCGAGCTGCTCAAGGCGGGCGGAGTCGGCGACGACATGATATATTCAATCTGCTCCCACGGCTACGGCATCTGCGTCGATGTCGAGCCTGTTCACGAGATGGAAAAAGTGCTCTTCGCGGCGGACGAGCTGACAGGGCTTATCTGGTCGGCGGCGCTGATGCGCCCGTCAAAGAGCGTGATGGACATGGAGGTCTCGAGCCTCAAAAAGAAGTTCAAAGATAAAAAGTTCGCCGCGGGCTGCTCGCGCGACGTTATCCGCACGGGTGCGGAGAGGCTCGGCTGGGAGCTTGAAAAGCTCTTCGAGCAGACGATACTCGCCATGCGCTCATGCGAGAGCGATGTCAACAGTTTTATGGGGACTTACCAGGCATAAAATGAGCAAAAGACTGCCGCAGAATAAATCTGCGACAGTCTTTTTTATTTGCGTTTTATATTCAGTCCAGTGCGGGCTCGGGGGTAACCGGTGCTTCCGTCGTCGGCTCGATCACGGGATCTGCCGGCTCCGACGGGATCGGATTTATCGGTTCGTCGGACGGTTTCTCTGTCGGTTTCTCCGTGGGCTTTTCCGTAGGCTTCTCCGTCTGCCTCTCGGTTGGCTTTTCGGTGGGCTTCTCTGTCGGCTCGACTACAGATACATTTATGAGCATCTTTCCGCTCGCCGTTTCCCCGTCGGAGTCTGTAACAGTGACTTCCACGGTGTACATTCCGCTGACCTTCGGGGTATATGACATACTCTTTTCCGATTTTTCCGCCACGAGCGCGCCGTTTAAAAATATCTTTATTTTATAAGAAGTATATTTCCCCGTTCCGCCGGAGACGAGCGCCGACGCGTGTATCTGCGGCGCGGCAGTGCCGTTGTTCGACACCTGCGCCGCCGCAACGGCCGCGAGGGTCGGATTCTTGACGGTTACTGTGCATGAAGCGGTCTTGTTTCCGTCCTCGGTCTTTACGGTTATCACGGCGGTGCCCTTCGCCTTTGCCGTGACGCGCCCGGAGCTTGAGACAGATGCTACATTAGCATTGCTGCTCGACCATGTGACCTTCTGATTCGCCGCATTGCGCGGAGCGACTGTCGCCCGGAGCTGCCTCGAATCGCCGACCGTCAGGCTGAGCGAGGACGAGTTCAGGGTAACGCCCGTGACATGGTCGATATATACCGTCACCTTGCAGACCGCTACGCGGTTGCCGTCCTTTGTGGTAACTCTGATATTTGTCGTGCCCTCTTTTTTCGCCACTACTATGCCGCCCGCGACCTCCGCTATCGACGGATCGTCGCTCGACCAGGTGTAGTCCTTGTCATATGCGTCGGCGGGGATAACAGTAGCTGTGAGCACTTTCGTCTGACCGACTCTGAGTTTGGCTTCCGTTGCGCTGAGCCTGACGCCCGTCACGCTCTGGTATTTTTTCTTGCTGTAAAATGTCCTTGTGCCGTTCTTGTTCTTTATCGTCAGAACGCCGTTGCTGACGGATATTCCGTAGCTGTCCCAGTCGCTCTTTCTGTCGGCATATCCGCCGCCGGTCGATGACTTCGTATAGGTGCTGAGAGTTGCGATGTCGAAATTCGTCGCCTTTATGCCGAAGCGATCGCCCGTCTCGTCGCCGCCCTTCTGCGCGGTGTATATTTCAATCGTGGAGTCGGGATTGTTGAACAAATACCACACTCCGCGCGCCTCTCTGTAGCAGGTGCCGGTGTATCTGTCCTTAGTACCGGGAGATTTCACGAATTTCTTGTTATTGATATAAAAGCAGCTGCTGCCGAGGATTATTTTATTCGCGCTCAGCGAGCTTTCCCACGAGGCAAACGGCACGGAAATTGAGTTGCCCCAGCTGCCGCCCGAGGATGAAAGCGACTTCGAGGGATAGAGAGTATACGCCGCAACGTTCCCCGAAGACGAGGGCAGCGAGAAGTTATACGAGCGCAGATTCATCCCGCTCGCAGAGTTCGACACATCGACGAATATATCGGAATAGCCGTCGAGATACCATCTGCCGGAATATTTCGCCGCGGTCTGCGAATACACCTGAGCGGACGCGTCCGCCGCGGGCTGATTTTCAGATCCGCTCTCGGTCTTTCCCGTCGCTTTCCATTTTGCGGTGAGATTCAAATCATCGTTTATGGGCGTTGAGAAATCGAACTCGGTGTCGCCGTTGAACCAGCCCTCGAATTTATATCCCTCGCGCTCGGGAGTCGGCGGCGCAAACGCCGCTTCGCCGCGCTTTATCTCGATTATTTCATTCTCTCTGCCGTCGCCGTAGCAGAGCACGAGCAGGACTATATCCGTGCCCTCGTCAATGCTATAGGATGCGACAAGGGTGATATCCCCCGTTATCGCGGTGTTGAAATCGAACGCCGCGCCGTTATACTGCCACTCGATGAAAGTGAAGCCCTCTTTGTGCGGATCCCACGGCTTTTTGGCGCTCTCGCCGTCGAGAATATGCTGGGTCTTTATCTGCGTTCCGCCCGAGCTGTCAAATGTCACCGTGTGGACTGAATTTTTGGAGCAGGCGGCAAAAACCGCGAGCGCCGTCAACAGGACTAATAAAACTGCCGTTACCCTCTTCATTGCGATCCCCTTTTCGCTTCGTAATAAGTATCGGTCTGACATAAATATATGCCAAAGGTATTTCAAAATAATTCTACTGCAAAATAAATTATTTTTAATCACTCATTAGAATTATATAGTCACTATAAAAAATATTTTTCATATACTGATTTTTGTTCAAAAATAAAACAGCTATTCATAAAAGAGCGAGCCCCCGGCGAAGAAAAACACCGGGGGTTTGAATTTTGAGTTGTATCAGAGCTCGCGCTCTATCTTCTCCTGCGCCGCTTTCAGTATCGCAGCCGGATCATTGCCGAGGATATCGAGCCCCTCGGCACTGAAAAAGCTGAAGTTCTCAATACCGAAGAACGACTTTGTAACGGTCTTTATATATTCAAAGCCAAAGTCCGTGCCGCCGATATATCCGCCCGAAGTGGTGATATAAATCAGCCTCTTCGCCCTGCAATAGCTTATCGGGACGCCGTCGCTGCCGTAGAGAAAAGTCAGCCCGCCGACGCACAGGGATTCGATATAGATTTTTAAAAACGCCGGGAAGCTGTAGTCCCAAAACGGCGCGGCGATAACGACAGTATCGCAGGCGGCGAACTGCTTCGCGCAGTCATAGACCGGGTCGGAAAAGTCGTTCTTTTCCGCGCTTTCGGCGCGCTTCGCGAGTCCCGCCGCGTCGAGCGGCTTCAAATCCGCGTCGGCAAGGCGTATCTCTTCTATATCGCCGTCAAGGCGGCTGAGTGCGGTTTTTGCGAGTGCGAGAGTACGCGATTCGTTCTCACCGCGCACGCACGAATTGACGAAAAGTATTTTCTCTTTCATTTTTTCTCCTGTTTTCACTCTCTGATTATTTCAAAATTCCCGCTGTGAAGCTCTTCGATGCTGCCGTGCTCGTCCGCGAACGCGTAGCCGTCGGGCAGTCTTACGCGGCCGTGAACCCCGCTGTCTGCGAAGATATCGAGTGCTATGCCCTCGAGCGTTCTGTGCCACTTGACGCTCACTTTGCCGCCGACCGTCTCATACGAAGCCTCGGCGCTGTCGAGCTTTTCAATAAATACGGGCGATATCTCAACCTCCGACGGATCAGCAAGGAAAGGATTGACGCAGATGCCGCCGATATATTCAATGAACCATGCGGAAATATCGCCGAACATATGATGATTGAGCGAATTGGGTCTGTCCTCCTCGCGCAGAAAATCCTCGGGCAGAGCCGTAAGCTCGCGCTCAACGAAGTTGCCGTAGGACGGATAGTCCGGGCGGGTTATCATCTTAAAAGCCAGGTCGGCTTCGCCGAAATCGGAGAGCACCCTGAACAGCACGCGCATGCCGAGTATGCCCGCGTCGACATGGTCATCGCGCCGTTTGATTATCTCAAGAAGGCGTTTGAACGCCTCGGGCTTTATTGATGTGCGATAAAGAAGCAATAGAAGTGTAAAAAATTTTGCCGTTCCTATCCGGCACTTGGCCATTGTGTCGGATAGGTCGGGCGTTAGGCTTCGGGCAAGTCAATCTTGCCGACAAAGCTGTAATAAATCTCAATGTCTTGCCTGCGGGTGCCGTTCTCGTCATAGCTGCACTCATGCACGACGATTTTCTCAATCATTTCCCGCAAGAGGGTGGGGGTAAGTTCCTCAAAGGCAAGGTGCTTTCGGACGATACCCATAAACTTTTCCGCGTTGACGGTGGCGGCCTGCGACTTGTCCAGTTCTGCCTGCAAAGCGGCGGCGCGGTCTTTCAGTTCCCGCTGCTCCTGCTCGTAGTCTGCCGACAGTTCCATGAAACGCTCGTCGCTGATTTTGCCGTTCACATTGTCCTCATACAGCCGCTTGATAATGCGGCTCACTTC
>JABLTM010120683.1_pt1 | contig 12241 bp, 16 predicted proteins | sample 7160121 | NCBI WGS metagenome assembly JABLTM01 (sample SAMN14651224, study PRJNA627086) | human gut metagenome | isolation source: feces | host: Homo sapiens
GATGCAATTGGATCTAATACCTTAAACCCTAGCATTGCACCTCCTATCCCAATAAACGCAGCTATAGAAGATAATGCATCCGATCTATGATGCCATGCATCAGCCTTTAACGAAGAAGAGTTAATCTTATTTGCTACTCTTATAGTAATTTGATATTGATACTCCTTAACACCTATTGAAATTAAAGCTACTATAAGTGGTAAAACACTAGGCACTTCAATTGTATTAATATTAAACAATTCAATAGCTCCATTATATCCTATTTCTAAGGCCACAATTATAAGTACCGCTGCTAAAATAAATGATACTAAACTTTCAGCTTTCTCATGACCATATTGATGTTCTTCATCCCTTGGTTTTCTAGAAATTTTGTTACCTATAAGAATACCAATTGAAGTTATAATATCAGAAGCTGAATGTAGCCCATCTGCAATTATTGCAGATGAATTTCCAATAAATCCAGCTACTATCTTCATTATTGTTAATCCTATATTAAGTAAAATCGATAATATTGTTACCTTATTCGATTCATCATATCTATTCTTCATTGTTATCACTCCATTATCATTTGATAGAATTATTATATGTTTTACATCCATAAGTGTACACATTTTCTCTTTGTTAATTGGAAAGAAGTTTCTCCAGTCTTACTCGGAGACTCTTGATCTTTTCACAATACGCTTCCGGACGGTACATGTAAATTACAGGGAGTTTCTTGAATCCATGAGCGAACGATCCTTTGTCTGTCCAATTACTTGTCAGTTCCCACTGATAAACCATATCCTTGGTGATGGTCATAAAGCATGTAATCTCCACATCATCCAAATCTTTCTTCTTGTATTCACGGGAGAGGGCTACCAAATCTCCATTGTCATTGAAGAAAGGGTAGAGCTTGTCACCTCTAAACGGAGACCAGATGGTACTCTTCAAGCGATATTCTGGTTTTGATTTGCCGAAGATTCCGGCAACCTTGCGCTTAAGCTTTGCCCAGAAGCCGTCGTCCTTCACCACATACCAGTATTCTGCCACTTCCTGCTCTGACAACCATGCTCTGACAACCTTTTTGTTCTGATACTTCAGCTTGTTCTTCTTGAACACTTGTTTCAAAGCTGAAAGAAGACTTTCTTCTGACTGGTCCGGCTGACAGTCAAGCGTCGGCTCTGTTCCTACTGTGAAATCTGTCTGAATGTTTACGATGTCCTGCTCGATTGGAAGGGCTATTCTATTTGGTTCAACTTCTTTCTTAACCGCCGGCTCAATGTATTCTTTACCTGTTGTCGGGTCGGTTATTCTTTCTTCAGGCTTGGTGGTGATTTTTATTTTTGGGTATTTCTCCTCGTCAATCACTATCTCATGCCTGTTTGGATTCCAGTCATTATAAAGGGCATGAGCATTGGGAAGTTCTGTTTTTCTTCCTTTCTTCAGATAGTAGATTTTTCTCTCTATCTCAGGTATCGCTAAAATTTCCTCTAAAGTTCTCATATACTAAAATTTAATGTCCAAATACTCCTGAAATGTCTTTCGGTTTCATAATCCTGCCTAGAAGTTCTCCCAGCACATAATACCGCGCAGCGTCAATGCCATGGTTATCGTGGTCTTCCGGCTCGTTGATGTAGTTTCCGTCCTTATCCTTTGCCCAGACATAATTCCTAAATTCCCGTTGAAGGTTGTACGAACGTTTGGTGATGAAAATTTCCATGCCTTGCATTTTATCTATACCAGCGTTAATGGATCTTGGTCCCTTCTCGACGGGATAGATCTTGATTCCACCGTTACTGATTTCCTGAATGAGTCGCGGATCTGCACTGTCTGCTATCACTTTCAGGTTCCAGGGGCGAAGAGTCTTAATAATATCACTAGATAGCAATCCGGTTCTATAATCCACTTCATCCAGATAAAGAGCATTGTCGATGATTCCGCATCGGATAGCTGCTGTGGGGTCATTGGTATAACCAAAATCCTGTCCGATAGCCACCTTCTTGCACCACATCGGGAACTCATCCACGATACCCCATTTTTTGAACACGGCACCTTCGGCAACGTCTGCCCATCGTCCGATGACAGTATGGGCGTACTTCTCAGGATTTTTTTTCTTCATTTCCTGCACTTCATTTAGGAATTCAGGAGAAAGGTTCTCAAGATTATCGAAGTAAGTCGTGTGGATATGAAGGACATTAGGGTGGGTGGATATTTGTACCTGCACTCCATCAATCTCCATAAGCTTGTGGGTGTTCTCGATGAACCGCTTGTAGACCCAATGGTTTGAGTCCGTGGGGTTCATCACAATAATAATGCGGTTCTGTATTCCTTTTTGGCGAATAGAGAGCATGATGGTTTCGAACTCTTTCTCCGACACCCACTCCTCGGCTTCATCTACTACGAATGTGGTTATGCCGTGGATGGATTTCAGCTTGGCTGTCTGCACGCCTGATGATGTCTTGATGCCTCGAAACATGGCACATCCGCCGCTGCGAAGGTTCTTCACATCCGTTTTGGTACTTCTGAAATACTTGGAGTGACCGTCCAAATCCACCTTCTCCATAAACTCAGGGATAACGGAGATATGGGCAGAGACCATAGTGTAACGGGTGTACAGAACCTGATGGACGATACGTTTTTCAGGCGAAGGGTGACGTACCTCGAAAAGCAATCGTTCGATGAACGTGGATACATTGAACGACTTGCCGCTGCCACGGCCTCCGGTAACGAGGATAATAAACTTGTCCTTGTTGTGATAGAGTGGTGCATATATTTTCTGGGGCTTAATCTTCACTTTCGTTCTCCTCCATCCATTTATCAATGTCAATGCCGTTCTCGCGGTGAAGGTCTGTTTCCTCATCCTGCCGACGTTCAATCTTTCTCCACTCTTCGTCATGGTGATACAACCAGACAGACATGGCCTGAAGATTTGGAGCGAGTTCGCTCTCACTCACCTGAAGTTCTTCTTCGCCGGTCAGATTGCCGTCCTGGTCTTTCAGCTTTCTAACTACGGTACTCTTCGTCTTGATACCACCCAAGGCCATAGCAAGGAACTTTGCACGTACTGCAGCAGTGATTGTCGCACGTCCGCGCGCTAACACTTCGCTTAATTCGCAGTGCTTACTCTTCTTCTCACTGAATGTTTGGGGGCATAGGCCTAAAGCGAAAGCAATCTCTTTGTCCGTGAATCCCTTCTTGGCATACATTTCCACTTGAGAGAGAAACTCCTCGCTCTTGTAGTCAAATTTTGGTTTTCTTCCAGTATGTTTACTATGTCGAGATTCACTTTTCATAATCATTCAACTCTTTCTACCTGTTCATCGAATACTTCGCCTTTGATAAATTTGGCGTAAGGATCGTAACCAAACCTTTCACAGAACGCAGTTTTGGCTTCAAATGTGTCAAAGGAGAGCATCAAGTAAGCATCCATATCCTGAGCCTGCTTTTGGGCTGCTTCCTTTACCTGTTGCTTTACGTCCTTCATGTGTGCCACCTTTTCGGCTCTTTCCATCTGCTTGGCAGCTTTCTCGGCTTCTTTCTGTTCAGTTAATGGAGCCATCATATCCTCCAAAGCGTCCGCAATGGAGTTTTCTTCCTCTGTTTGGAGAAGGAAATCACAACCGATAATGTTCAAGTCTGCTGCCGTTAGTCCTGCATCCTGATAGTCAATATCAGGGACCAGTCGAGCCAAAGCGTCAAAATCCCAGGTTCCTTGCGCGTTCGGGTTGTTCATCAGAATGTTCAATTCCTTTTCCTGCTTTTCGTCCACGTCAATTACATCGACACGGAGCCTGTAGTCGTTTTCCGGGAATTTTTGAAGTTCATCCATAACCGTCAGGCGTTGGTGCCCAGACACAACAGTAAGTCCGGTCCGCTTGTTGACTACGATTCCACCAACCAAACCGAATTTCTTAATCCCCCGTTTTAACGTTTTTCGTGATTCCTCGGATAGCTTCCGGGGATTATAATCCGCAAAGTGAATGGCGGAACGGTTAAGTTCTACCGATTCACTTTTTATGTACTTGCTTAGTTCCATGCCTATTGCTTTTGTTTATGCTCCCAAATAATCCTCTCAGCCATCGGGAACACTTTGTATATTTTCTGTAAATCTTGTGGGTAGTTCTTCTCCAGCCATAGTATGCAATCCAAGTTAAAGCCTACACCAGAACTTGCTTTCAGTGAATATCTCACCGGTTCAGGCAATCCATTCAGTCTCATGTATGACAGGATATCTTTCTGCGTCCAGTCGGCCAAGGGATAGCACATGCCATTGTTTTCATACTTGTTGGCTTCATAACCTTTCAGCATCAGGCGGCGGTTCATGCCGTCGGCCTTCTTCATGCCTAAAAACGTGTAATAAATCCCATATCTGAGCTGCATGGCTTTTACTATATCAGCCAGTTTTAGAAGCTTTACTTTAGGATTGGGTACGCAATACATACCGCCACGAAGAATGTAGGTCAAGTTCCAGTGTGGCACCTGAATAAACTCTATTTTAGGATATTTGGCCTTTACCCAGCCTATCCATCGCTCAATGTGTTTTAAGCCTTTGACGAAGTACATGAACACACAAACAATCCGGTCAAATTTAGGATAAATCATGTCCAGCAAGACCAAAGAATCCTTACCCAAAGACAGAAACAGCATAACCTCGTCAGTATTTTGCCTGACGAGGTCAATATAGCTGTATGTCCTGTCTTGCAGTGTCATTATCCGCCACTCATACCAAGTCTGACACGGACGTTATAATACTGCTGTCTGCGGTTGATGAATCTGCCACGTTGCGACAAACCTCCATTTTCTGTGGTCAAGCCTCTACGGCCGCCACGATAACCGCCTGTTGAAAATGTGCTTCTGTTTACTCTGACTCAGCGTAAAATTTAAATTAAACATGTTTTTCTATCACTCTGCCAAGGTTATAGACTACCTGTGCTGCCAAATAAATCTCACCTTGATGGGTGTATTCAATCAAGTTGTGGTTCTCGTCTTCAAACAGCTCAATCTTTGCGTCTTTGACTTCTACCAGTGCGTTGGTTCTGCCTTTGTTGTAGCCAACAAAGAACTGAATAGCATCATAGTGTCTCGGCTGCAGCTCACCATTAACCTCTACACAAAAACCGTCAGCGTCAAGCTGGCAGTATTTCTTTTGTGTTGTTGGTCTGATCTCTCTGTATTCTTGACGTTTCTTGCCTGACAGGATTTCGTCAAAGAATTTCTGTTTGATGATAAGATTAAGTATTTCCATAATCGTGATATATATTTTATTTAGTTGCGGATGCCGGATTCGAACCGGCGACCTCTACCAAGTCAAAGTAGCGAGCTGACCACTGCTCTAATCCGCGATGGTACCTTTTCACAAAGATACCTAATTATGAAGACAATTTTGAATAACAATTCTACACATACGAAACAATAAGCCAATTGTTCGTTATTAATTCACAAGCATGTTGCTTTATGATTTGGTCTGCTGTGTTTTCAGACCTAACAATTGTCTGGTTCTCTCTACGTCAATGAAGTTTGTCCATCCTGCATGATGCAGCTTTATGGCTGCTTCTTTTATCGTGATATCGCCACATGACACCTTTTCTTTCAAAGACTGTAATATACTTTTCATAACCATCTTAAATTTGAATAGTATATGCCATTCAGTATTTTATAATCACCAAATAATCTCACTTCGCCTTGGTACATCATGGCAAACCTTGAGTAACCGCAAATCTGCTTTATAGCCCAGTCTGCCTGCTTTGTTCCATATCCAAACCGCTGTATTTCTGGGTAAATTTTCATTCTGAAGGCAATTTCGCTGTCTGTCATGTCCCCAACGGGGTAAACGTTTAAAGTCCCATTGTGAGCGAAATAAACGCCATTCTCTGCAAACGGATGACAGTTAGCCCGGCATATTGAGCCATGAGTGGCAAGTCTGAAATGTATAATGCAGTCTTCGTCATCTCCGACCTCCGAGAGGTGGGGCAAGAATGTACGATAGTCCAAACCCTTATGAAAATGATCGGTTGAAACAAAACCGTAGCCGTTGTGGTTGAGTTTTTTGATTTTTGAAAGAATGTCCAGGCTCGGCATCTGGACACCTTTAGGCTTGTATATAATGCAACACATATTGAATTTATTTTAATTGTGCGAGGTTCATGCAAGAACCTCGGCACGTGATTTGAAAAATGATTTTTCTTTGGCTGTCAAGAAAGGTATCTCGTCAATTGAGCTAACCTCTGAACTCAATACGTTCTTCTTAGACCATGCAACCAGCTTAGCACAAAAGTTCACCCAGTTTGAAATCTTTTCAAAGTCTGTAGAGCCTTGATGCTGTCTGAACTCAATTGTTCTGTGGCGTGAATAAGAACATGCATTCACCTTGAAATACCTGTTGCCGTTCATGGCATCTAAAATGTCTGATTTTGTAGTACACCATGTAAAGTCATAGCCTTGCAGTGTTCTGCACCATCTGCTGTTGTTGGCACGCCTTGACCTTGCCATGAACGTGTCTATAATTCTCTCTAACTTCTGATAGTTCTTAAATACGTTGATATAAGCCTCGTCAGACAAGTTCTGTGCGCCTATATGGACATGAAGGCCTGTAGACCTGTTGACCTGTGCGTTTGCCTCATTCAAAGCCTTGCAGCATGTTTCCAGGCTTTTCATGCCTGCCTTGCCTGTAAGTACTGGCGACACACATTCTATTGGGTTGCTGCCCATTATGGATGAATCAGACACGAACTTGTAGTAGTGGTTGTTGTCTGTGTGGTTGTAGCCCTCATACTGAAATGGCATTGCGTTTCTTGTAGCACATTCACGCATAATACTTGCAGCGACAAGGCATTCTATCTCAACGCCAAAAGTAAACTTGTGCGATTCTCTTACAGGCTTAGGCAGTTCTGAAAGCAGAAGCTCAATCTCATACTTTCTCAAACCTAACTTTATGAAAGCAGCTTTCTTTGTTGCCTTAGAGCCTTTCATGTTCTTAATCTCGTCAACTTGTTCATTCAATGTCTTCATAATCGTACGTGTTTAAATTGTTATTATTTATTTGTGTGAATCTCTGAAATCAAACTCTATAACTTTGTGATACTTGTGTATCTCATACAAACCAGTTGCGCAGCCCATTGCAGATGCAAGCCTTACAGCTTCTTCTAATGCTGTCATCACATCAGCACTAGCGTCAGCAGCTTCAGCCTTAGATTTATCATACTCTCGTGCATCAACTGCTGTTTCTTGCATCTTTTCGGCTTCTTGAACTCTTTTAAGTGCTTCATTGATCAATTTTACTTGCGCCTTAATATCTTTGATGTATTCACTGCTTGTTGTCTTCATAATTGTATGTGCTTAAATTGTTATTACTTATTGTTTGATGTTGCAAAGATAAAGCAAACTTTATTATTTACAAATGATTTAATAAAGTTTTATTTATCCATTAACATTATTTAGTAAAGTGTACTTTATTCTTTTGCCTTTATATGATAAAGAATACATATATTTGCAGAAATAATCAATTAAAGTACACTTTATGAATTTACAATTAAAAGAAATCATGTCTGCAAGAAATGTCACATCTGCACTACTTGCTGAAAAAGTCGGAATATCAAAAGTAGCTGTTAGCAACATTGTCACAGGAAAGTCATTCCCTTCACTTGACACTCTTATGAAAATGGCAAATGTATTGAATGTAACAATATCAGAATTAATCGGAGAAACAGAATTTACAGGTGCTGGATATATCATCTGTCCTTATTGTGGGAAGAAAATAAAAATAGAGAAAGGAGAATAAGTATGGAATGGATTGGATTAATCTTACAAATAATATTGCTTGGAGCATTTCTTTTTTGGGAAGGATACAATAAGAAAAAAGGAGAAAATCAAGCATTAAAAGAAGATTCACGTGCTATAAGCTATGAAGGAGAAAAAGGAAAGAATCTTGCTACAAAGGAAGATATAGCACAAATAACCAAAGAAATTGAAAAGGTTAAGAATGAAATTTCATTTGAATCTCATAGAAAACATACTTTTATTGAAGAAAGGACCAATAGAATCATCTATATTTTATATTTAGCAGAAAAAATTCATATGTATGGAAGTCTTCTTTATTCTTATCTGAATGACAAATATGCTGATAAAAAAATATCAATCTTAATCGAAGATGTTAATATGACTTTGTTAGATTTGTGTCATGAATGTAGATTAGCTAGTGTAACAATAGAAGGATATGAAAAGATTCTTAAAAGAATAAATACTCTAAGAGGAAGTGCAACAAATTATGCTGTATTTATAACAGGTATAGGTATTAGCGCGTCAAATCATATAAAGAATTGGCAAGAACTCTTTAAGTTAGCAAATACAGAAAGTAATAATGAAGTTTTTTTAAAATCGACCAAAGAATGCATAGAACAACTGAATACTGTCAGAGCTGAATATGAGGAAAACTTGTCGAAAGAAGACAGAGTTCTGAAACAAGCTATTGAAGAATATTCGTCTCTTTTAAAAATATTATACAAACAAGATTTTTATTTGAAATTTGATTTTATAGATATCAATGAAAAGGTTCAATAATATATAAAAATATTGTGTTTCGTATAATATTAAATTATTATTTATGAATAGATTATAAATTCAATCAAAATGGAAAAAGAAAAATTATTTCAACTACTAATTGAATCAATCATACAAATTCAAGAAAAATATTATTGTCGTTATGATGGTTCTTTACTTGAACGCCCTTTTTGTTATGAGTTATATCATCAGTTTAGTTCAATACAAGGAAATGATGGGTCATTAATATTAAGTGGTGAACCATCAAAAAACCTTTCATGTACTATGAATAGGGGAAAATATCCATCACCAAAATACAATAAGGATCGCGTTCTTCCGGATTTCATTCTTCATAAAGATCTAAATGATACTTTACCTGAAAATCAGATAATGGCTATTGAGGTAAAACAATTATATAATATAAATAAAGCTAATTTGGAAAATGATATTAAGAAACTTCAAAGATTAGTAACAAAACTACATTTTGATTATGGAGTCTTCATAGCAATAGGAATGACTAATGAAGAATTGATAACTAAACTTAAAGAAACAGATAAAAATATCTATAAGTCTAAAGATAAACTTTATTTTATTGCAACAAAAAATATTAATATACACAAAAAATATCTATCATATTATGATGTTTTCTGTGATAAACAAGAATGAACTCAAAGCCGGAGCGTTAAGCTTCCGGCTTTGTAATTCAAATTTTAATGCTGCCCCAATTTGTTCGTTCGCCATACGTGATCGTTTTTAATTTTTCGCAGGCAAAGGAAATTGGTGTTTTGATGGTAGAAAACATCACCGGTATATAACTGTGAGATAATCTAAAATGGTGGTAAATAGTTGATAATTAGTTGAGTAATATTATGCAATTAAATACTATAAATGGTTAAGAAATAGTCTTGTTTTTTGTAAATGTGGAATATATGGTGATAAAACATATAGGAATAAATACTGTAAATTTCAACATTTTACTAATTTTGCAAATATTAATTCAGCAGCTTATTATGGAATATGTTAGACGTTTTTCATAAAAAGACACGAAAAGATAGTTATAACAACCTAATGATAAAATTGTTTTTGTATGTTGTATTTTGATGAATCTGGATATACTGGACCTGATTTGGTAAATAGTAAACAACCATATTTTTCATTGGCTTCTATTAGGATTACAGATGAAGAAATTGTTCAAATAAAAAAAGACATTGGTTATTGTGAATGGGGAAAAGAACTTCATTTCAAAAGTATGTATAAAAGTTATCAAGGTCAGAAAATGCTGGATAAGATATTTAATCACCCTCTGATGGACAATTGTCACGTACTTCTATCGTTTGCCTACAAACGATACTGTATCTATGCCAATATTGTGAATATTCTAGTAGAAACAATGTACTACATCAATGGTATAAATCTATATGAAGGAGCAAAGAATCTGATTTTGGCTAATGGCTTGTATTGTTTTGCTATATTGCATCCTAATGAGGATTTGGTGGCAGAATTTGAGAATAATTTTGTTGAAATGGTTAGAAACCCATCAGTAGAATCCGTTGCGAACTTTTATAGGACCACAGACAAGTTGAGATATGATGCCGATACAAGAGAAGAGTTCTTCGAGATGTTATCAGAGATACCTCCTACAATGATATATATTAAAAATGCCTTAAGCAATAAGAAATTCTATATTGATTTAACAATACCATTGTTTTCCGAATCAATTCAAGAATGGTATAAAAGAACTAAGGAAAAAGAGAATGTTCTTTTTGATTCCTCGGAACCTTTCTTTGCAAACATAGAGTTTATGGAAAGTCTTAGAGATATGGAAGTACCAGAAACTGTTGTTGGGTATGGTAAAGGAAAGCACGTATATCCTCTGCCTGTCGGCAATATAAAAATCGCAAAGTCTCATGAAGAGTTCGGAATACAGTTGGCAGATGTGTTTGCAAGTGCATTATGCTTTGCTCTTACACCGAGAAATGATAAGTTCGTGAAGTATCAAGATAAGATAAAATCGCTCCCAATATTCCAGAATATTAAGATTAATATAGCACCTGCTACAAATGATTTTATTGAAGAAAGAATGAAGGAAACTGCAGAGATTGATCCTTTGGATTTTCTATGCGAACATAACGATTGTATAAATATAAACAAAAGCTCAAATATTTAATTATGGATTATACAGAGGTTAGTAATAGCATCAGAATGATGATGAAAGCTCAAGGCATAGATGAGATGTATATTGATAAAGAGGAAACTTTATACTACGATGAATCAGGTAACATAAAACACTTGATTATTAAAGATGGCAAACTCAATGCAGATTCAGATACTGTATTTGTGTTGGGTGGTGTTCAGGCAGATGATATTATTTCTTTGGAAGAGTTGAAAACGGCATTAGGTAAAAACTTAGAAAAAGAAATAAAATCAACAAAGGATTTAAAAGGAACTTTTATTGAAATATTGCGCAAGGACAATTTTAGAAAAATACTCCAAATAATTCAAGACAAAGGATGGCATATTCATTTTTGTATTGTGCAGGTTTTCTATTATGGATTTGTGGATATTATTGATTCAATAAGTGGACTAGAGTGTGCTCCTTTTGCATTCAAGGCTGAACTATACAAAGTCTTGAAAAGGAATCCAAATACGACAATCTCAATATTCAAAAAATATAAGTATCCAAATGTTGGAACAAAGTACATTAAGGATTTCTTGTCAGAACTTATAATCCTTATTGATGGTGCTATTGTCGAAGATGCGAAAAAATACCGTTTAAATCCGTTGCTAGTCTTTCTCAAAAATTCTCTAGAGAAGGCTAAAGAACAGAAAGAATTGGTTTTTATTCAGAATGAAACTACTCATGAATGGGTCGGAAATTTTGTACAATTTTATAGGCAACAGATTCTTAGTTTTCCAAAGAAAACCTTGGTGTTTGATGAAGAAAAACAGGTTATGAGCCAGATTGCAGAAGAAGATATTATTATTGATGGTAAAGCTCCTGATAATTATAGTTTTAAGGAGTCTGGAACAGATGCAATGATACAAGTCTGTGATTATGTAGTTTCTATTTTACGTAAATATATGATTTTCCTTGATAGATTGGAACCAGAGGTTGATGCTGATATTCAAAAATTTGATGAAAATCAAATGAATAATTACAAACTTTTAAATAGAATACTTGCTGATTCTCTGAATTATAATCCATTGTTTGTGCATTTCGTTGCTTGTCAGTATACAGTTGCTAAATATTATAAGTATATACAAGAGTATGGCGGTCCTATAGCGAATGAGTGACTTAATGATATGTTATTTTCATATTTTATGCTCCACTCGGAGTTGTAAGTTTTTAGATAATCATAAGTGATTGATTATTGTTCGATGTAGAATTATAACAACAATTATTGGTAAGAGTTGATGTTGGAAAGTTTAATTTGACACTATCCAAAATTTTGTGTAAATGTAAACAGGATTCAGTTGTAAGTTCCTTCTTATATCTGGATTCTGTTTTCAAAAATGAGTATAAACTGATTCATAATCAATCCCCAGTTATGAATAGGTTGTGTCCATTTCTTCTCAATCTCCATAATTGAAAGATAGACGGTCTTTTTTACTGCTTATCAGACACACTTTTTGAGACGGTATCACAGTATCTCGCATAATCTTATTCTTTGGGTGTAAATATATAAAATAAAAAATACAGAACTCTATTTTGAATCCTGTATTTTAC
>JABLTM010022625.1_pt1 | contig 12231 bp, 7 predicted proteins | sample 7160121 | NCBI WGS metagenome assembly JABLTM01 (sample SAMN14651224, study PRJNA627086) | human gut metagenome | isolation source: feces | host: Homo sapiens
AATCGGTAAAAATTTATCCTGCCAGCGAATATTCACTGACTAAGAAAGAAATTCAGGCGGGAATGGCGAAGATTCGACAGGATTTAGACCAAAATGTTGAAAAATTCAGAAAAGATTTTAAGACGGAAGAGGCTAACAGACTTAGAGTTACAGTTGAAGAGTTTCTTACAAATATGGATATTAACCCAAGTCAGGTAGCAGTAGATAGTTATGTAAACTATTTTTATGATAATTTGGTAAGTCTGCTTGACTATTTTGAAAATCCAATATTTTTTATAGATGAGCCAAAGAGGGTAACGGAGCAACTTAACGTGGTTGATGCGGAGTTTGGAGATAGTATGGCTAACCGCCTTCAGAAAGGCTACGTGCTTCCGGGGCAGACAGATGTAATTTGGGATAAAAATCAGATAATTGCCAAGATTGATAGTGGCGAAAAAGTCCTATTTACAGCAATTGCCCAGAAGATTCAGGGATTTAGCGTGGATGATTTTGTGGAAGTGGGATCAAGAAACGTAAGTCCATACAATGGCAAGTTTGAGATTCTTGTTCAGGATTTAAAAAAATATAAAGAGCAAAAATATGCGGTTCTTCTTGTAACCGGTTCAAAAACAAGAGGCCAGCGTTTGGCGGAGGATCTTAGAGAGTTTGAGATTAGCGCATTTTTCGAAGAAGACGGGGAACGTCAGGTTATGCCTGGTGAAGTTATGATTATAAAAGGTCAGCTTCGCAGTGGTTTTATGTATCCTATGATTAAGTTTGTGGCTATTTCAGACACGGATATTTTTGGCGAAAAGAAGAAAAGAAAACGTAGAAAGCATGGCTATTCAGGTACTAATATTTCAAGTTTTACCGACCTTAACATTGGTGATTATGTTGTCCACGAAAACCACGGACTTGGTGTTTATCGTGGAATAGAAAAAATAGAAGTAGACCATATTGTAAAGGACTACATTAAGATTGAATATGCCAAGGGCAGCAACCTTTATGTGTTAGCAACCCAGCTTGATATGATTCAAAAATATGCTGACAGCACGGCGAAACCGCCTAAACTTAACACATTAGGTGGCCAGGAATGGAAAAAAACAAAGACCAGGGTTAAGAAGGCTGTTGCGGATATTGCGAAGGAGCTTGTTCAGCTTTATGCAATAAGGGAGAACAGCAACGGATATCAGTTTTCTCCTGACACGGAATGGCAGAAGGAATTCGAGGAAATGTTTCCATTTGAGGAGACAGATGATCAGCTTAATGCCATATCTGAAGTAAAAAAAGACATGGAAAGCACGAAAATTATGGACAGACTGATTTGCGGAGACGTAGGTTTTGGCAAGACAGAAGTGGCAATTCGTGCGGCTTTTAAGGCAGTGCAGGATGACAAGCAGGTGGCTTATCTTGTTCCAACAACGGTTTTGGCCCAGCAGCACTACAAAACTTTTAAGCAGAGATTTAAGGATTTCCCTGTCAGAGTGGAAATGCTTTCAAGATTTAGAACAAAATCAAATATTGATAAAACAATAAAAGATTTGAATAAAGGTTATGTTGACGTTGTTATCGGAACTCATCGTATGCTTTCAAAAGATGTTAAATTTAAGGATTTGGGACTTTTGATTATTGATGAAGAGCAGAGATTTGGCGTAAAACATAAGGAACAGATTAAAGAATTGAAAAATAATGTTGACGTAATGACTCTTACAGCAACTCCGATTCCAAGAACTCTTCATATGAGTCTTATTGGAATAAGAGATATGTGCGTAATGGAAGAACCGCCTCAGGAACGTATGCCAATACAGACTTTTGTTATGGAATACAATGAGGAAATTGCAAGGGATGCCATAAACAGGGAGCTTGCAAGAGGCGGTCAGGTTTATTACGTGTACAACAGGGTTCAGGACATAGCTGAAATGGCAGGAAAAGTTCAGGCACTTGTGCCTGATGCCAGTGTTGCCTTCGCACACGGACAGATGAGTGAGCGACAGCTTGAAGAAATAATGTATGATTTTGTTAACGGGGACATTGATGTTCTTGTAACAACTACAATAATAGAAACAGGTCTTGACATACCAAATGCCAACACCATTATAATACACGATGCAGAAAAAATGGGCTTGTCCCAGCTTTATCAGCTTCGTGGCCGTGTAGGCCGTTCAAATCGTACATCGTATGCTTTTTTGATGTATAGTAGAAACAAGATGCTTACGGAAGTTGCGGAAAAGCGACTTGGGGCAATAAGGGATTTTACGGAACTTGGCAGTGGTGTAAAAATTGCAATGCGAGACCTTGAAATCCGTGGTACCGGAAATCTTCTTGGGGCTGCACAAAGCGGTCATATGGAGGATGTTGGTTACGACCTTTATTGCAAAATGCTTAACGATGCCATTAACACTTTAAAGGGCAACAAGCCAATGGATGATTTTGAAACAAAGGTAGACCTGACAGTGGATGCTTTTGTTCCACCTTCATATATTAAAAATGAAGCTCTTAAAATGGATATTTACAAGCGAATTGCAGGAATAGAGACAATGGAAGAATACGAGGATATGCAGGATGAACTTCTTGACCGTTTCGGTGACATACCGAATCAGGTTGAAAACCTTCTCCAGATTGTTTTGCTTAAAAATGCAGCACATCAGGCATATGTTACTGAAATTTCAGGTCATAAAAACAGAATCAAGCTTACAATGTGGAAAGACGCTGAGGTGGATGTGGAAAGAATACCAATTCTTGTCCGCGAGTACAAAGGCAGACTTAAATTTATGCCTAAAGACGAGCCGTATTTTATTTTTGAGCCAAAACCGGGCACAGGCACAGTAATAGAAAATGCAAGAAAACTGGTAGAATCACTGTCTACATTGAAGGATGAAGAATAGAATAAGGTATGTGAGCTACGACTAAAGCAGTTGAAATATATTGTGAAAATATACAACTGTAGAGTCAGTCACATATGCTGTGATTAAAATAGTTGAAAAGATAAGGTAATGGGAATAGATTGTATATAGTGGCAAGTCAGGGGAGGTGATTGTCTTTGAGAAAAAAGTTAATATGTATTTTGGCAGGACTTACAGTTGCGGTGGGACTTGTAGGTTGTGGTCAGAAAAAAGCAGTGGAGGAAACCACGGTGGCTACAAGTGAAACAGGTTCCGAGAGTTCAACAGTTTTAAAGGGAACAGCTTCGAAAAGCTCAACTGGTTCTGACGGGGCAGACACTACTCTTACTATTACTGCAGGCGGTAGTCAGGTTATGCTTGACGAGGTAAGGTATTATGCGTATACAGCCCAGGCGACTTATGAAACTTATTATCTTACAAAGGGCAAGGAAATAGACTGGGACTCAAAAATGGATGGCGATGTGACTTGGGAGCAGGGTGTCAAAAGCCTTGTGCTTGACGATATTTGCAAGAGGGAATGGCTTAATGAAATTTCATCACAATATGATATTAAGCTTACAAAGAAAGAAAAGTCATCTGTTAAAACAAAGGCTTTAGAGTATTTTAAGAACACCAATGTTAAGCTTGCAAAGAAAATAAATATTAGTGAAGGCCGTTTGATTAAGGTTTTTGAAAAGGCAGAAATTGCTAATAAAACTGAGAAAAAGATGGAAAAAGATGGAAGTTCCACGAAGGAAATGTATATAAAATGGAAAAAGGGAAATAATGTTACGGCAGAATCACAATGGAATAACATTAATTTCAAGGAAGCGATATTTACATTGGAGGATGTTAAATGAGAAAGACAGGAAGATGCATATTAAGCGCAGTTATTGCGGTGCTTCTTATGATTGGAGCAATTGACTATGCATTTGTAATAGGAAAGGCGAAGCCGGTAGGCGATTTAAAAACAAGCCAGAGTGAAGTTATTGTTAAAGATTTTATCCACGATAACTATGAGATTAGCGAAAGAAATCCGTGGACTGATTATGGACTTCATCCAATCGAATACACGGAATCAGCAGGAAAGAGCGGTTTTGACCAGGCTATAAGTGCCAAGGCAGCTATTCTTGTGAATGTTAATTCAAAAGAGATTTATTATGAAAAAAACAGCGATGCCAAGATGTATCCGGCAAGCACAACTAAGCTTATGACAGCTTTGACTGTTTTGCAGAATATGAAAACTACTGATATAGTAACAATCGGCAGTGAAATTAATATGATTGCAGCAGATTCAAGTAAGGCAGGTTTTAGTCAGGGACAGGTTGTAACAGTTCAGGAGTTGCTTGAAGGTTTGCTTATTTCATCAGGAAATGACGCAGCCTATGTTTTGGCAAAAGCAGCAGGCGAAGCAATTCTTAAAGACAATATTGCTAACGAAGGAAAAACTTTTACAGCAGCACAGTGTGTTGAGCGTTTTGTTTATGAGATGAATAAGAATGTCCGTGACATGGAACTTGAAAATACACATTTTATGTCACCGGATGGCTATGATGCGGCAGACCAGTACACATCAGCTAGGGACTTGTCTAAGATTGCAATTGAAGCATACAACAACGAAACAATTCGTAAGATTTGTGGAACACAGTCTGAAAAGTCCGGCACATTAAACAAGACTTGGGTATCAACAAATGCCCTACTGAACAAGTCAGGACAGTTCTACTACCAGTACTGTGTCGGCATGAAAACAGGAAGTACGGGCCTTGCAGGCAAGTGCCTTGTGTCAGTGGCAAAGAATGGCGACACGGAATGCATAAGCGTAGTCTTAAATGACAGCACAGATGAACAGCGCTGGACAGACGCAAAGAAATTGTTGCAGTTTGGCGTGGAGTAAAGCTTAATATAGAAAAATAGATTGATTCACCCCCGTAGGAAATTGGCAGGAGCCAATTCCTACGGGGGTTTTTGTAGTGGTGTGAGCCTATGAATAAATAGAGCAAAAAGGTGTCCGTACCTCAAAAAGAGGAAGAATTGAAATGTCGGGGTACGTTTCTCATAAACACAAACTATATGTTGTATAAAATGAGCGATGATTTGGACGTGTGTACCCCAAAATAAGCAATATTTAAAATATCGGGGTACATTCATACTTTTCATATACAGTATGTTACGCGATAAAAAGAGAAAATCGAGAAAACGTACCCCAAAAATCAAAGAAATTCATATATTGGGGTATTTAGACCATAATCATATACAATACGTTACGCCGTGAGACAGGGGATTATTGATTTCGTACCCCGAAAAATAACAAAAAATCTATAGCGGGGTACATCGCCAAAATAAATTCAAAAATCTAGAAATTGCAGAAAAAATTCTTGCCAACACAAACTATGCGTGATTCCAAATTCCACTAATAAGTAGAAATTTGCCACAAAAGAAAAACGCTCGCTAGGAAACCTAGCGAGCACCTTTGGTATATGGGGCTTCTACAAAAAAATGGGGGGATAAGTCGAAGCCCTCTATGTCACATTATATTACCTTTTGTTGTATTCTGCAACCTTTTTATTAATTTTTTCTATAGGATTTAATAAATCACTTATAGAAGCGTCATGATTTAGTCTGTCAATGAATGTTGCAGTGAACTTTGTAATGTCTACATTGATGTACCATTCTCTCTTAAGAAGCTCTGGAGACTGGTAAATTGAGTTAGTTGTCATGATTCTGTAGATAAGTCCCTGTTCGTAAGCTTCATCAAATCTTTCAAGACCGTTAGTAAAGAGACCAAATGTAGAAGCAACAAATACTCTGTTAGCTTTTCTCTTCTTAAGCTGCTTAGCAACATCAAGCATGCTATCACCTGAAGAAATCATATCATCAATAATAAGAACGTCCTTACCTTCAACTGAATCACCAAGGTATTCATGAGCCACAATAGGATTACGTCCGTCTACGATAGTAGTAAAATCACGACGTTTGTAGAACATACCTACATTAATTCCAAGAACGTTAGCGTAGTAGACAACTCTACCCATAGCACCTTCGTCAGGGCTGATAACCATAAGATGATCAGCATCAAGCTTAATGTCATCAACATTTCTAAGAAGATTTTTTATAAACTGGTATGTTGGCATAATTGATTCAAAACCACTAATAGGAATAGCATTGTTTACACGAGGATCGTGAGCGTCAAAAGTAAGAATATTGTCTACGCCCATGTTTACTAATTCCTGAAGCATTACTGCACAGTCCATAGATTCTCTGGATGTACGTCTGTGCTGTCTTCCTTCATAAAGGAAAGGCATAATAACTGTAATTTTTCTAGCTTTACCTGCAGCAGCAGCGATAACTCTCTTAATGTCAGCAAAGTGATCATCAGGAGACATATAATTCTTGCAACCGCAAACAGTATATTCAATGCTGTAGTTAGTAACATCATCGATAATGTAAAGGTCTGTACCACGAACAGATTCGCCTAAAGTACATTTAGCTTCACCCGTACCAAATCTTGGTGTTTTTACATCAAGAAGGTAAGAATCTTTAGTATAACCCTTGAAAGTAATAGGTGATTCTTTAGCTTCAATTCTCTGGCTTCTCCAATCAGCAATATAAGCGTCAACTGCTTCGCCTAACTGCTTACTTCCTGATAATGCAACAATTGCAAGTGGTCCTACAGGAATAGATTCAACATATTTTTTGATAGACATTTCAAAATTTCCTCCGTGTGTTAAATAGTAAATTTCTTTTTTATTCTTATATCATCACCAAAAATCTTTAAAGGAGTGTAATTACCCGCTGTACGGGAAAAAATACGCTCTTCATATTTCTGCTGTAATTCCTGTAAAGAAAAATTAGTAGAAATAATAGTAGATTTCTGATGTATAAGTCTCTCATTAAGACAATCAAATAGGGATGATTCAGTAAAGGAGTTAGACATCTCCGTGCCCAAATCATCAATAATAAGTAAATCACAACGAAGCAACTCGTCAAAACTAATCTGACGGTAAATAGTGGTGTTGCTACGTTTAAAGGAATAATCTGCCAACAAATCGAAAAGTTGTACTGCTGAAAGATAAATAACAGAGTAGGATTTTTCGATTAATTCCTTTGCAATGCAGTTAATGAGAAAAGTTTTCCCTGTACCTGCCCTGCCATAGAATAACAGATTATCAAAGGTTTTGTCAAAGTTATTTATAAAATAATGACAATGGTCCACAACAGCGTCAATATTTTCTGCTGCGGAAATCCCTGTATCGGGATCAATGTAGTCATCAGAATACAAATCATATTCAAAAGTATCAAAGTTTTCGCGTTCAAGAATCTCCTTAAGCTCAGAACGGGAATAAAGCAGTCTGACAACCTCTGCCTTAAGGCATTCACAAGGTTTTCCGTCAATAAAACCTGTATCTTTACATTTAGGGCATGTAAAAATCTCATCCAGGTAATCGGCGGAATAACCTCCGGCTAAAAGAGCTGCTTTTTTTTGTTCACTTATAAGGGCAATGTCCTCACGAAGTGTGTCCTTAGCAGAAGAATTGCCTGAAAGAGAAAGTCTAAGGGCACGTCCTGCAAGAACACCAATCTGCCCGTCTAAATCCTTAATAAGAGGAATTTTTTCGTAGACTTCTTCAATACGTCTGTTTAATTTAATTTTATTATTTAATTGACGGTCATTGTAACTGTTTGCAATAACGTCAAATTGATCTCTGGTTAAAGCCATATTAAATCCTTAAAAATTTTTAAAATAAATATCTACAATAATTAGAGTGTTCAAAACCCAAAATTTAATTATAGGAATTGCTTTCAACAATCTTACTATAAAGATACCTTATATTTCAAAGGTAAACAATCCTTTTTTGTAATTAAATGTTCGGATTAATAAAAACCCCTAATAAATATTTCTGCAATAATATACAATATCTATTACTTGTTAGACTTAAGCTTGCTGTCTCTGTTGGCAATAAGCTTTCTTTCAAGATCCTTATAGTCATATGTACGCTGGTCAAAAGTCTGCTTCTTAGGTGCAGCCTTAGGAGTCTTAGAAAACTTAGCGTTTGCAAAAGGAATATTCTTCTGGAAAGTTTTTGACATTTCCTCAGAATGAAGTTTGTCTAACTTTTCAATATCGCTCATATCCTTAACATTGTTAGTATACCACCTTGTAAGAATACCATCAGTATAATTGAAAAGATTTCCGCTGTGCATGTGAGCCATAGTGCGGTTACATGCTTCAATAATAATTTCGTCGGTAAAACCGTATGTATCAGTCCATTTTGCAATGTAAGCAATCTCTTTTCTTACAGGAACGGTAGGAGCCTGTCCGAAAATCTTATAAATGCTTTTAGAAATGCCTTCCCTGAACTTTTTGTCAGCCTTAGCTTCTTCTATTGAATTTATATCTTTTTTTGCGTATTCAACGGCTCTCTTCTCGATAGAAGATAAAGAGTTAAAACCGTCCCTGATGCAGGCATCCATAATATATTCAATAAAATCTGCATCAAAACAAAGTCCGTCAATCATATACAAAATACTGTTAATGTCATTAGAGCTAAGTGGTCTTCCAAGATAAGTCTGTGCCAAAAGCTGAACGTCATTAAAAGTATCATTATCTGCAAAATCAAGAATCTCTCTTGGTGTATATTTGCGCTTGGCAGGAATAACATGTCCTGTGCTTTCCGGAACAGGAATAGACTCACTCTGACCGGAAGCTGATGCCAAAAGGTTAGTTTCAGTGCTTGTAATACCCTTTACAATATAACGATTGCGAAGGATAGACTCTAAAGTAATGCCTGAAATCTCATTCTGGCTGTTATAAGACAAAGTAATGAGATTCTGTTCAGCCCAATAGTTAAGAGCACGAATAACGTCAGACTCTAACATATTAAACTTGTCCGCGATTCTTTCAGTTGTAAGCTCATCAGCAATGTCGTTATTGCTGTTAACAAGGCGCAACAAATGAAGATAAATCTTAATAAACTCTCCGTTGGCCCTAGGCATATATTCATCCATAAAAATATTTGATACAGAAGTAAATTCTGCAATGCTCCCTCTATCTAAAACCAATTTACACATTTTGTCTCATAATCCTTTTCGTAAAATTATTATCTCACAAAAATGCACACAAATCCCCGAAAACTTCTGTGAGACTTGAAGACTCCCAGAGAAGTGGTGCAAGGAGAAGTATAGCATAAAGAATTAAAAAATCAACATCACAAATTGGGTGAAATGCCCATTTTTAAAGGGTTTGCGGGCAATGTTAATAATGTTGATAATGTGAATAAAAAGTCGGCATAAAAAGTCGAAAATCAGTGAAACCCTTATAAAATAAGAGAATTGGCAGGTTGCAAAATAACAAAGTTATGTAAACAAAAAATCCACAAAAAATCATTGAGAGTTATCAACGAAATTTTGTGGACATGTTAATAAGTTAATTACCTAGCAAATGTTCCCCGATTTTTACTACATCTCCGGCACCCATTGTTATCAACAAATCACCTGTTGAACAATTTTCTAATAAAAAATTTTCGATTTCGCTAAAAGATGGGAAATAATATGCTTCAGTACCAAGTTTTTTGATACCTTTCATAACATCTTTTGAGCTGATTCCGAGAGTATCTTTCTCTCTTGCTGCGTAAATATCTGCAAGAACAACAGCGTCTGCTTCTGATAAAGCTTTGCAGAACTCTGGTAATAAAGCCTTAGTTCTTGTATATGTATGTGGCTGGAAAACAACCCACATCTTCTTGTGTGGATAATGTTTAGCCGTCTTAATTGTTGCTCTAATTTCATCAGGGTGATGAGCGTAGTCATCAATAACAGTAATATCACCTAATTTGCCTTTGTACTGGAAACGTCTGTCAGTTCCACCGTACTGCTGTAAACCAGCAATAATGCTGTTATCGTCAATACCCATAAAATGAGCAGCAGCAATAGATGCAAGTGAATTGTAAATATTGTGTTCCCCTGTAACCTTCAAAACGATATGAGTCTTAGTTTTGCCGTTTACAACAAGGTCATAAGAACCTCTTGCAAATTCATCATAAGTAATGTTAGCGGCGCTATACATACTCTTTTCAGGATCAGAGCCTACAGTAATAACGTTGCACTTAAGCCCTTCAGTAAAATAGTCAAGGTTATCAATATCGCTATTAATAACAAGTGCACCGTCTTCAGGAATAAGTTCTGCATATCTTCTAAAACTATGTCTAATGTCATCAAGGTCCTTGAAGAAATCAAGGTGGTCTGCAGCCACATTAAGAATAATTCCAATAGTAGGTGCAAAAGATAAGAAGCTGTTAGTATATTCACAAGCTTCAGTAATCATATTGTCTGAATGACCAATACGTGTGTTGCCGTTAATTGCCGGCATAATTCCACCAACCAAAATAGTAGGGTCGGTATTTGCTTCAAGCATAATCTGTGAAAGCATTGAAGTTGTTGTAGTCTTGCCATGAGTTCCTGAAACACCGATGGCAGTATGGTAATTCTTCATAATCTGACCTAAAAACTCAGCTCTTGTCAAAAGAGGAATATTCATCTCTGTAGCAGCTACAAGTTCAGGGTTGTCAGCCTTAACTGCAGCAGTATATATCAAAACTTCTGTATCGGCAGCCACATTAGAAGCCTTCTGGCCATAGTAAATAGTTGCTCCAAGAGATTCAAGGTGTTTAGTTATTTCAGATTCTCTTGAATCAGAGCCTGTAACAGTAAAGCCTTTAGAAAGCATAATCTCTGCAAGTCCGCTCATACTAATTCCGCCAATTCCTGTAAAATGGATCTTTGCCGGAGTATTAAAATCTAGTTCGTACATAGTTGTTTATTTCATCCTTTCTTAAGAAAAAAATTAAAAGACGAAAACGCCTTTCTACTTATTAATTAAGTATACTCTTAAATGATTTATTTTTAAAGACTGAAAAAAGAAAAAAAAACAGGAAAATAAAAACTCTTTTGAAAAAATAATAAAAAATTAATGAAATAATAAAAAACACGAAAAAGTAATAAAGAAATTGGTAATTTTGCATAACACATGTAGAAAAAACAAGAAATTTAGAGAAAAAATACACAATAAAATTCATTGAAACTCTTTTATTGAAAGGGGGTTAGTGCTATAATTAGCTTATCAATTATTCGCAGCGAGGTGAGGGACATGATTAAAAAAGAAATGATTGCAATGCTGTTAGCAGGAGGACAGGGAAGCCGTCTCGGTGTTTTAACAGCAAAAGTTGCAAAACCTGCAGTGGCATTTGGAGGAAAGTATAAGATTATTGATTTTCCACTTAGTAACTGCATTAACTCAGGCATTGATACAGTAGGTGTTTTAACACAGTATCAGCCACTTAGACTTAACTCCCATATTGGAATTGGTATTTCATGGGACTTAGATCGTAATATTGGAGGCGTTACGGTTCTTCCGCCATACGAAAAAAGTAAGAACACTGAATGGTATACAGGTACAGCCAATGCCATTTTCCAGAACTTAGACTATATGGATTCATATAATCCTGATTATATACTTATTTTGTCGGGTGACCATATTTATAAGATGGACTACGAGGTTATGCTTGATTATCATAAGGCTAATAAGGCAGATGTTACAATTGCAGCAATGCCTGTTCCAATTGAGGAGGCAAGCAGATTTGGTGTAGTAGTTACAGATGAGGATCACAAGATTACAGAGTTCCAGGAGAAGCCGGAACATCCAAAGAGTAATCTTGCATCAATGGGTATCTACATATTTAGCTGGCCGGTTCTTAGAGAAGCATTGATTAAGCTTAAAGACCAGCCTAATTGTGACTTTGGTATGCATATTATTCCATATGTTCACAGAGAAGGAAAAAGAATTTTTGCATATGAATATACAGGATATTGGAAAGATGTAGGAACATTAAAGTCATATTGGGAAGCCAATATGGAATTAATTGATATTGTGCCTGAATTTAATTTATATGAAGAATTTTGGAAGATTTATACTAAGAATGATGCTTTACCACCACAGTATCTGTCAGACAGTGCAGAGGTGGAGAAGAGTATTGTAGGCGAGGGCTGTGATATATACGGCGGTGTTTATAACTCGGTAATAAGTGCGGATGTAGTGATAGAAGAAGGAGCGGAGGTTCACGATTCCATTATTATGCATGGCACCATAATTAGAAAAGGAACTAAGGTTTACAATGCCATTATTGCAGAGAATGTTGAAGTTGGACAGGACTGCGAAATCGGCATTGGAGAATATGCAGACAGCTTGTTAAGTCAGAAGATTTATAATTGTGAACTTGCTGTTATTGGAGAAGGTTCAAGTATACCGGATGGTGTAAAGATTGGAAAGAATGTAGCAATATCAGGAAAGACGGAAATTACAGATTATCCGAGATAG
>JABLTM010135912.1_pt1 | contig 12214 bp, 9 predicted proteins | sample 7160121 | NCBI WGS metagenome assembly JABLTM01 (sample SAMN14651224, study PRJNA627086) | human gut metagenome | isolation source: feces | host: Homo sapiens
AAAAAGCATTTTCATATAACAAAATGAATTTAGCTCAAGCTAAAGCTGTAATATTCTTTGTATTTGTTTGTATTATAACATTAGTTCAAGTTTATATGACTAAGAAAGATGAGGTGGAAGCATAATGAATAAAAAATTAAGTAAGATAGCACTAGATATATTAGGTATAATACTGGCATTAATATGTTTATCGCCATTTTATATAATAATAGTAAATTCATTTAAGACAAAAGGGGAATTATTTGAAAGTACACTAGCTTTACCAGAAAAGTTTAATCTTGATAACTATACTAGAGCATGGGAGCAATTAGATTTTATAAAAGTATTAGGAAACTCGTTATTTATAACAGTTGTAAGTATAGTATTTATAGTACTATTTGCATCTATGGCAGCGTGGATGTTACAAAGAACAAACTCTAAAATAAGTAATATGATATTATTTATATTTATATCTTCAATGTTAGTTACATTCCAATCTATAATGTTGCCTCTTATAAATATAATGGGGAAATTAAATTTACTTAATGTACCAGGAATTATATTTATGTATATAGGATTTGGTTCTGCATCTGCAATATTCTTATATCATGGATTTGTAAAGAGTATACCAAAAGAATTAGATGAAGCTGCATTAATAGATGGATGCAGTAAGTGGCAAACATTTAGATATATAATATTTCCGCTTTTAAAGCCAATATCAATAACAGTTGCAATACTTAATACAGTTTGGATATGGAATGATTTCTTATTACCATCATTAGTTATAAATCAAGCAGGTACTAGAACAATACCACTTTCAATGTTTTTCTTCTTTGGACAATACACAAAGCAATGGGATTTAGCACTTGCAGGTCTTGTACTTACAATAATACCAGTTTTAATATTCTATTTCTTTGCTCAAAAACACATTATAAAGAGTGTAACAGCAGGAAGTATAAAATAAATATAGGATTAAGATACAACATTTAAAAGTATACAAGTCAAATTGATATAATATTAGAGTTTAAATATATGCTTATATTTAAACTCTAATATTAAGATAATTATAGAAAGCATTATATAGAGGTGACGCCATGAAAGTAACAATAAAGGATGTAGCAAAAGAGGCAAATGTTGCAACATCTACAGTGTCTAGGGTTTTATCTAATAGCCCTAAAATAAGTGAAAAAACTAAAGAAAATGTACATGAAGCTATAAAAAAACTAAATTATAAACCAAATGCAATAGCTAGAAGTTTAGCAAATAATAAAACTAGAATACTTGGTGTAGTTCTTCCTGAGGATGCGGATGATATATTAAATAATCCATTTTTCATAAATGCTATGAAGGGAATGAGTATGTATGCTCAAAAGAAAAACTACTATATAACTTATAAATTTAGTAAGACTCAGCAGATAGAAAGAAAGCATTTAAAAGATATAATAAATAGTAATTTAGTTGATGGAGTTATACTTCTTAGAGTAAGTGAAGACGATAAAAATACAGCTTATTTAAGAAGCATAGATTTTCCATTTGTTGTAGTTGGAAGACCTGATAATCCAGAGGAAGTTTTATGGGTTAATAATGATAATATTAGTGCAATGTATAATGTTGTAGAGAAGTTGATTAAAAAAGGTCATAGAAAAATAGGTTTTGTAGGGGCTATTGAAAATCTTAATATGTCTAAAGATAGATTTATAGGATATAAGAATGCACTTTTTGATAACAAAATAAGCTATGATGAAAGTATTGTTGTACATAAAGATGAATTCATAGAAAATGAAGGACAAAGTGCATGCAATGAGCTTTTACAAAATAAAGATATAACTGCGATTGTTACAACTGATGATCTTATAGCTTTTGGTATTATGAAAGAATTAAAATTAAAAAATATAGATAATATATCAATAGTAGGATTTAATAACACACCTTTATCAGCATATCAAAATCCACCACTTGCTACAGTTGATATAAATGCCTATGAGTTAGGATATAGTGCTGCAAAATTACTTATAAATAATTTAGAAGGTAAAGAGCATGCAAAAAGACACTATATAGTAGATACAGAATTTATAGAGAGAGAATCCTTTATATAATGATATAAACTCTAAATAAAAAGTTAAATTTAAGGGGAATTGGGAGTATGATAGATGCATTTATATTTGATTTAGATGGAGTGATAACTGACACAGCAGAGTATCACTACCTTGCATGGAAAGAATTAGCAAATAAAATAGGTATAGAAATAGATAGAGAATTTAATGAAACATTAAAAGGTGTAAGTAGAATGGAATCTTTAGAGAGGATACTTGTACATGGAAATAAGCAAAATGATTTTACTATTGAAGAAAAAGAAAAAATGGCAAATGATAAAAATATGTACTATGTATCCTTAATAGAAAATATAACACCTAAAGATATATTACCAGGAATAAGTAAACTATTGGAAAATATAAAATCAAATAATATAAAAATAGGATTAGCATCAGCAAGTAAAAATGCTAATATGGTACTTAATAATTTGAAACTTGTTAATTATTTTGATTTTATAGCAGATGCATCTAAATGTAAAAATAGTAAGCCTGCACCGGATATATTCCTTATGGCTTTAAAGGGTTTAAATGTTGAAGCTAAAAATTGTATAGGGATAGAAGATGCATATTCTGGAATTGAAGCAATAAATACATCAGGAATGTATTCTGTTGGAGTTGGAGATAAAAAAACATTAAAAAATGCAAATTTAGTAGTAGAAGATACAACATATTTAGAATTTGATACATTAATGAATATATTTAATAAATAAAAAGTTAACAGGGGGATATGTATGAAGCGTTTATTTAACACTATTGATGAGTGGAAGATAATTCAAGATAAAATAGAGTTTGAAGAAAATAGATTAGCTGAATCCATAATGAGTATAGGTAATGGATATATGGGTATGAGGGGTAATTATGAAGAATATTATAGTAAGGACTCTCATAGAGGATCTTATATAGGAGGGGTTTGGTATCCTGATAAAACACGTGTTGGATGGTGGAAAAATGGATATCCTAATTATTTTGGTAAGGTGCCAAATAGTGTAAACTTTATAGGTATTGATGTATATATAAATGGAAAAATATTAGATTTAGGAAAAGCCGAGGTAAAAGATTTTTATAGAGAGTTAGATATGAAAAATGGTACTCTAACTAGAAAATTTATAGCTAACATAGATGGATATGAAATAGAAGCTAAAGTTACAAGATTCTTAAGTATAGTAGCTAAAGAATTAGGAGTTATAAAGTATGAGATAAAAGCATTAAATTTTGATGGAGAAGTAATGTTTTGTCCATATTTAGACTCAAATGTAAAAAATGAAGATTCAAATTATGATGAAGCATTCTGGGTTAACGTTAGTACAGATTCTAAAGAAAACTATGGTAGTGTAGTAGCTAGAACTAAAGATAATCCATTTAATACAGAAGTGTTTACTATAGCATCAGTTATGAATATTAAATCCAATAAAGATGCTAAAAAAAATACTTACTCAAATAAAGAATACTATAGTGATAATACTTTAGTATTTGATATTAAAGAAAGTGAAACTATATATATAGAAAAGTATGTTGCTATAACTACTACAAGGGACTATAAGGAAAATGAACTTGTAGAAAAAGCTGAATGTATATTAAGTAAAGAAGCAAATAAGGGGTATGAAATAGTTTTACAGGAACAAAGTAAAGCATGGAATAAAAGATGGGAAACAGCAGATATAAAAATAGATGGTGATGATTTAGCACAACAAGGGATAAGATATAATTTATTCCAATTACTTTCAACATATTATGGAGATGACTCAAGACTTAATATAGGTCCAAAAGGATTTACAGGAGAGAAATATGGTGGAGCAACTTATTGGGATACAGAGGCATATTGCATCCCAGTTTATCTTGGTGTAGCATCTAAAGAAGTATCAAGAAATCTTTTATTATATAGATATAATCAGTTAGATAAAGCAAAAGAAAATGCTAAAAAGCTAGGCTTAGATGGAGCTTTATATCCAATGGTTACATTCAATGGTGAAGAGTGCCATAATGAATGGGAAATAACTTTTGAAGAAATTCATAGAAATGGTTCTATGGTTTATGCGATATACAACTACACTAATTATACTGGAGATTATGAATATATAAAAGAATACGGTATAGATGTAATAGTTGAAGTTGCAAGATTTTGGGCAAGTAGAGTGCACTTAAATAAAAGAAAAGATTTATATATGATTCATGGAGTAACAGGTCCTAATGAATATGATAATAATGTAAATAACAACTGGTACACTAACTATCTAGCTAAATGGTGCTTAGAATATGCAGCAGAAAATATATCTAAGTTAGAAAAAGAGTGTATAGAATCAGTAAATAGAAATAATGTAACTGAAGAAGAGGTTAAAAAATGGTTAAATATATCAGCTAAAATGTACCTACCTTATGATGAAGAGTTAGATATAATAGTTCAACATGATGATTTTTTAGATAAAGAATTTATAAAGGTAAAGGATTTACCAAAGTGCAATCTACCTTTAAATCAAAATTGGTCATGGGATAAAATACTTAGATCATGCTTTATAAAACAAGCAGATGTACTTCAAGGAATTTATTACTTTAGTGATAAATTTACTTTTGATGAAAAGAAAAGAAACTTTGATTTCTATGAAACGTATACTGTTCATGAGTCATCGCTATCTCCTTCGATTTATTCTATAATTGCTTGTGAAATAGATAATCTTGATAAAGCTTATGAGCTATATTCAAGAACAGCTAGACTTGATTTAGATAATTATAATAATGATACTGAAGATGGACTTCATATTACATCTATGTCGGGTGCATGGCTATCTATAGTTCAAGGATTTGCAGGTATGAAAACAAATAATCAAACTTTATCATTTAGTCCGAAGCTTCCTGATAAATGGAATAGTTATAGTTTTAACATAAATTATAGAGAGAATAAACTTAAAGTAGAAGTAAATAAAGATGGTGTAAATATAACTAATTTAGAAGGTAATGATATAGAAATTAATGTTTATGATAAAAAATATATAGTAAAAAATAAAGAATATATAGATAATAAAGATGTTGCATTAAACTAAAGTATGACGCCTTAATACATAAGGCGTCATACTTTTTTTATATACTAAATAAAAATTAAAATTTCATTATAATATGAGAGATATGGACCAATATTTTCATGAGTCAACAAAATACCTTGAATAAATAATCATAAATGTTATATAATGGATGTATATGAATAAAAATATATTATACAAAAGGTTACAAAAAAGATACATTATCTGTTAATTTTAAAGGAGATTGATTATGTTAAATAGAAAAGTTACGATAGGAGTAAGCGTACCTGTTATGGCCCTTGCATTATCAGCTACAGCTTCATTTGCAAATTCAAATGAAGGTACAGTAACGGCTGATGCATTAAACGTAAGAAGCGGACCAAGTACAAGTTATGGTATTACTACTAAGCTATACAAAGGAGATAAAGTAGAAATATTAGAAACATCAAATGGATGGCATAAAATAAAAGCATCAAATGGAAAAATAGGATGGGTAAGTGGAGATTATATAAAAGTTTCTTCAGGAAGTACTTCACAAACATCATATAAAGCAACAGTAACTGCAACTTCATTAAACGTAAGAAGTGGAACAGGAACAAGCTATTCAGTGATAACAAAGTTATCAAAAGGAACAGTAGTAGATGTAATAGAAAGTGCATCAAATGGATGGAAAAAAGTAAAAACATCAAATGGAACAACAGGATGGGTAAGTGGAGATTACTTAACAACGGGATCAGCTGGAAACTCATCAACAAATAACTCAACATCACAAACATCATATAAAGCAACAGTAAATACAGACTCGTTAAATATGAGAAAAGGAGCAGGAACAAGTTATTCAGTAATAACAAAGTTATCAAAGGGAACAGTAGTAGATGTTCTAGAAAGTGCATCAAATGGATGGAAAAAAATAAAAACATCAAATGGAACAATAGGATGGGTAAGTGGAAGCTACTTAGCAAATTGTGTGGTTGAACAGCCATCAACACCATCTACTAATAAAGTACAAGCAGTAATAGATTTAGCTCACAAGCAATTAGGGAAGCCTTACGTATGGGGAGCTGAAGGACCTAATAGTTTTGACTGTTCAGGACTTATATACTATGTATATAAAAATGCAGCTGGTATAACATTGCCTAGAACTTCGTCTGATCAATACAGCGCAGGAGTAGCTGTAAGTAGATCAAACTTAAAAGCAGGAGATTTAATATTCTCAAGTACTGATGGAACTGGTAATATAACACATGTTGCTATATATGTAGGAGATGGACAAATGATACATGCTCCAAGAAATGGTAAAAATGTTGAGAAAGTTAGCATAAACAACAGCTACTGGAACAAAGCATATGTAGGAGCAAGAAGAGTTTTATAATATAAATTAAATACTTTATATAAATACCTCAAAAGATAGATTTATAATCTTTCAATTGAGGTATTTTTGCATAAAAATATTTAAATTTCTTTATTTATTATTAAAATATGCTTACTATATTAATGAATAGAAAAGTATTTTAATATCATATTTTTTACTTAAGGAGGCTATTATGGTACTTAATAAAGATGAATTTCTAAAAGAGTATAATATAGATGAAAAATTTTTAATAGATAACAATATAGACTGGAATGAGTTAGACAAAATTTATAATGACTATAGTATGTATAGAAAAAGTTATGAAACTCAAGCAAATTTAATTTCAAATATACTTAGGGAACATAAAAAAGTACACTCTGTTAAAGCACGTGTTAAAGATGAGAATCATTTAATAGAAAAGATTATAAGAAAAACAGAAGATAGAAGAAGAAAATATGGACAGGATTTTAACTTTACAGTAGAAAATTATAAAGATGAAATAACAGATTTAGTAGGAATAAGAGTAATACATATATTTAAAGAAGATTGGGAAGAAATTCATAACTTTATAACTAAGATGTGGAATGTAAATGAGATAGTTGCAAACATTAGAAAAGGAGATAATACCAAGACATTTGAGGAATTAGGTATTGAAGTTTGTTCTAGATTATCAGGATACCGTTCAGTTCATTACTTAATAGAATCATATCCAACTACAGAAAAAGTTATAACAGAAGTACAAGTTAGAACTATATTTGAAGAAGGGTATGGAGAAATTGATCATCAACTTAGATATTCACTAAATGAGATACCAGAAATACTTGAACAAAACCTAATGTTGCTTAATAGAATAGCAGGAAGCTCTGATGAAATGGCATCTTTAATAAATTTATTAAGTAAAAATTTTAAAGATATAGAAAGTGAATACAATAAAAAAATAGAAGAAAAAAATAAAAAGATATTAGAGCTTAAAGAAAATATATTAAAAAATGAAGCTTTAGATGAAAAAGATAAAAAGTTATTTATAAAAAATATAGAAAGTATAATAAACTAGTTATAATTAATAACCCTCATATATAAGATTTATTAAATAATACTTATATGTGGGGGTTTTATGATAGATTTAGAAAGTAGGATAGAAGAAATCAAATCTAACTTAGTATCTAAAAATTTTAAATATATAATAAAATGTAAATATAAAACTATACCTGCAAAAGAAAAAGATATATATGACGAAGAAAAAGTTAAAGATTATAACTATTATGTTAAGTTAATAAAAAAGTTGAAAAAACATATAAAGGATTCAAGTGATATACAAATTTATACAAGGTATGATAAATTTAATAATTTAGTTTGTTTAGTAAGCAAATTTGATATAAACGAAATATATATAAATTTAAATATTGATATAAGAATAATAATAGGCGATAAATATGATACTTATATGAAAGCTACATACTATCAGGAAAAATGTGGTATATTATATTTAGAAGAATTTGTATCTGGAAATAGAAAAAATGGATATGGTTCTATGTTATTAGATAATTTGAACTTTATTATAGATAACATAAATAGTAGATTAAAAAACTATAATAACTATAGTGAAACTTATAATTTTAAACCTATAAAAATCCTAAAAGGAAGAGCAATACCTTTTAAAAGTGTTATAAGTCAGGAAGACTTAAATAAATTATACACAAAATATGGATTTAAAATAGATAATAACAATTATTTATTAAAAAATAGGGAATAAATATATATATTATAGCAAAAATAAATAGATAAATAAAATTATGCTAAGGAGGCTAAAATGGAATATAAAATAGGCACAAATTATAATGGATTTATACTTGTAAGAGAAGAAAATATAAAAGAAGTAAATTCTATAGCTAGAATATTTGAACATGAAAAAACAGGTGCAATACTTTTACATATGGAAAATGATGATACTAATAAAGTATTTTCAATAGGATTTAAAACACCTCCAGAAGATAGCACAGGTGTTATGCATATACTAGAACACAGTGTATTATGTGGATCTAGAAAATTCCCAACTAAAGAGCCATTTGTTGAACTTGTAAAAGGTTCTTTAAATACATTTTTAAATGCAATGACATTTAGCGATAAAACAATATATCCTATAGCAAGTCAAAATGAAAAAGATTTCTTTAATTTAATGGATGTGTACTTAGATGCAGTATTTTACCCAAACATATATAAAACTAAAGAAATACTTATGCAAGAAGGATGGCATTATGACCTTGAGAAAAAAGAAGATGAATTAACATATAAAGGTGTTGTATATAATGAAATGAAGGGTGCTTTCTCATCTCCTGAAGGAATACTAATGAGAAAAATCCAAGAAACATTGTTCCCAGATAACACTTATTCAAATGAATCAGGAGGAGATCCAAAGTATATTCCTGATTTAACATATGAACAATTTATAGATACACATAAAAAATACTATCATCCATCTAATAGTTATATATTCTTATATGGAGATATGAATTTAGAAAAATGTTTAAAATTCATAAATGAAGAATACTTAGCTGATTTTGATAGAAAAGAAATAGATGCAGAAATTAAGCCACAAGAAAAATATAATAGCATAAAAGATGTGGAGTATACTTACTCAATATCTGAAGAAGATGATGATAGTGAAAAAACTTTCTTAGCTTTAAACTATGTAACAGGAAGATCAACTGATGAAGAAGTTTATATGGACTTAAATTTATTAGAATATATACTTCTTGAGGCAGAAGGTGCACCACTTAAAAAAGCTCTACTTGATGCAGAAATAGGAAAAGATGTTTTTGGTAGCTTTGATGGAGGAATACTTCAACCTGTATTTAGTATAATAGCTAAAAATAGTGATGTTAGTAAAAAAGAAGAATTTAGAAAAGTAGTTTATGATACACTTAATGATATTGTAAAAAATGGAATAGATAAAAAGCTTATAGAAGGGTGTATAAATGCATTTGAATTTAGATTAAGAGAAGCTGATACTGGTGGATATCCAAAAGGATTAGTATATTATATGAATGCTATGGATAGTTGGCTATATGGTGGGGACCCACTTATGCATATAAAATATGAACACGCTATAGAAAATGTCAAGAAGTCTCTTAATACTAATCACTTTGAAGAGCTTATTAAAAAATATATGTTAGACAATACTCATGCATCTTTACTTACATTAAAACCAGAAAAAGGATTAGCACAAAGAGAAGAAAATGAGTTAAAAGAAAAATTAGAAAACTATAAAAATAGTTTAAGTGAAGAAGAATTAAATAAAATAGTAGAAGAAACTAACAACTTAATACTTCGTCAAAGTACGCCAGATTCACCAGAACTTTTAGAAACTATACCACTACTTAGTTTAGACGATATAGGAAAAGAAGTTGAAGATTTACCTATAAATAAGGTTAAACATAATGATATAGAAATACTTCATTGTAATACATTTACAAGTAATATTGCTTACTTAAACTTTATGTTCTATGGAAAATGTATAGCAGAAGATGATATACCATACTTTAGTTTATTAGGTAATTTACTTGCAAAAGTTGATACTAAAACTTATGACTATAAAGAACTATCTAATGAAATACTTATAAATACTGGTGATATGTACTTTAGAAATAACGTATATGGAAATGATAAAGATGAAAATAAATACTATCCATTCTTAGAAGTACGCACTAAGGTTATGGATGATAAGATATACAAATCTATGGAAATAATGGCTGATATAGTTAAAAACTCTTTATTTGAAGATAACAAGAGAATAAGAGAAGTAATAAGAGAGCTTATTTCAAGAATAGAAATGATGCTTATGCAAGCAGGGCACCAAGTTGCAGTTGGAAGAGTTGCTTCATATTTCTCGCCTGCAGCATCATATATGGAAAAAATATCAGGATATGATTATTATAAATTCTTAAAAGATATAGAAAATGATTTTGACAATAAAATAGAAAACTTAAAATCTAAATTATACGAATTACAAAATACTATATTTAATAAAAATAATTTAATGGTATTTATAACTGGTGAAGATAAGGAATTAAACTTATTAAAAGAAAATATGAACAAAGTTGTTGATGTATTATCTGCTGAAGCATTAAATAATAATGATTATACATTTAATGAAGAACAAAAAAATGAAGGATTAATGACTCCTGCTAATGTAGATTATGTATGTAAAGGATACAACTTTAAAAAGCTTGGATATGACTACAATGGAAGTTTATTAGTATTAAAAACTATACTTGGATATGATTATTTATGGAATAGAGTAAGAGTTAAAGGTGGAGCATATGGATGTATGTCAACTATTGCAAGAACTGGTAATATGGCATTTGTATCTTATAGAGACCCTAACTTAACTGAAACGCTTAAGGCTTTTAATGAAGCACCAGATTTTATAAAATCATTTGATGTTTCAGATAGAGAGATGACAAAATATATTATAGGTACTATAAGTAATTTAGATATGCCACTAACTCCAGCATCTAAGGGTGAAAAAGCTCTTGGTATGTATATGAGAGGTATAACTAAGGAAGATAGACAGAGAGAAAGAGATGAAGTTTTAGATACAAATGTTGAAACTATAAAAGAGTATAATAAGCTTATAGAAGATATAATGAAGAAAGATTTTATATGTGTCGTTGGTGATGAAAAGAAAATTAAAGCTGACAAAGATGTATTTAAAAATTTAATAAATGTATTTAATTAATGTATAAAAGTGTCTTAATTAATTTTAAGGCACTTTTTATATTGTATATAAATAACTCGTTGTGCTAGTTAGATTTAATTATTGAAAATACTAGAGTTTAGAATAGTTTATATTCTTTGTAAAAAACTTTATGTAGTAATTTCAATATGTGTAGTAAAATAACTAGCACAACAGATTAAATAATAAAAATATATATGAATATTTTTATAAACATCTTTTAATGATATTATTAAGTATATAATCTAAGGTCTAATAAGGGGTATAAGATGGATATAAAAAAAGATAGTCAGACACCATTTTTATATGAAAATAAAGAATCAAATACTATGGTAATATTTGTACATGGAATACTAGAAGGTACTAAGCAGTTTAGAAAATTTGCAGATATTGTATATAATAAAGGTTTTTCATATTCAGCAATTCTACTTGATGGGCATGGAGGAAGTGGTAAAAAATTTGCTAATAGTAGTATGAAAAAATGGATAAATTCTGTGGAAAAAGAGATATTAAAGTACAAAGATAAGTACGAAAATATAATATTAGTAGGTCATTCTATGGGAGGATTATTATCAATACTGTTATCATTAAAATATAAAAATAAAGTAAAATCACTTATATTAATATCAACTCCACTTAAGGTACATGTACGATTTGATATGATGATAAGTAGTATAAAAATAGCTTTAGGGAAAATTAAAGATGAAGATACATTAACTAAATATGCTTATAATGCATTGAGTGTTGATAGAAGTTCATTAGTAACTTATGCTAGATGGATACCAAGATATAAAGATTTATTTGAGCTTATAGTAATGGTGAAGAGAGAGCTTAAAAACATAGCTATACCAACATTAATTATACATACTAAAAAAGATGAACTTGTTAGTAATAAAAGTTTAAATTTATTTTATAAAAATTTGAAAAATGATTATAAAATTATAAATTTAGAGAAGTCTGGACATTTTTACTATAATGAAGATGAACTAAATAAAATATTAAAAGTATTTCAAAGATTTTTAGAAGACACAATAAGTTAAATATA
>JABLTM010019337.1_pt1 | contig 12179 bp, 10 predicted proteins | sample 7160121 | NCBI WGS metagenome assembly JABLTM01 (sample SAMN14651224, study PRJNA627086) | human gut metagenome | isolation source: feces | host: Homo sapiens
ACATCAAGTATTCACTCCGCTTTTTGTTTCATCTGACGAAAAATTTGACGACGCATCTGTCGCACAATCTTTGTGCGGTATTGCCCTATAGAAAAACGCACCAGAAGTGGTGCGTTTTTTGTTGCTCTGCTGAATTTGTGAAATCTCTGCAAAAAAAAGTTGACAAAACAATACGGATATGATACAATATGAAATATAAGTGTAAGATCACATGAAATTGGATTTTTCAGTTCCGGATTTCATGTAAAAACAAGGAACGATGCATAGACGGCTCTATGCAGGGATTTACAAGAAAGGGTGATCGTATGAAAGCGTGCAAGAAAATGACTGCACTTCTGGCGGCATTGGCAATGCTGACCGGAACGGCAGGGCTGCCGGTTTCCGCAGAGGAAGCTACCGGCACATTGGGAGATACCATGACATGGACAGTTGACGGGGATACGGTGCATTGCACCTGGGAATCTGCAACGGCGGACGGTGTGGAGATTTCGATACAGGGGGATACCTGCACCATAGAAAAGGGTGTTTATCCTTGGGAAGAATATCATGCATGGTTGAATGCGGCAGCAAACGAATTGACGGAACTGCTGGAGAAAAATGGCTATGACCCTTCTGCAATGGGCAGCGAGGAAAAGAACGCAGTGCTCGCAGAGCTGATGCCGGAGGTTTATGCAGTGCAGACAGCGTTTACTGGCATCAAGCACATCGCAGTTTCCGACACGGTGACACAACTGGACGTGGCATTGGGATTTCTCGGACTTGCAGATGCAGAAACGGTACAGCTGGGAAACAGCTTGGTTTCTATCGGGGACAGTACATTTGAGAATACCCATTGCACCCAGATCACCTTGCCGGACAGCCTGAAAACCATTGGAAATCACGCATTTTATGATGCCGGCGTAAAAGAACTCACCATTCCGGCAGGGGTGGATGAGATTGGTGACAATGCTTTGGAAAGTGATTCGACTCTGGAGAAAGTGACCATTCTCTCCCGTGATGTTGACCTGACGGATACCGGACTGGGCTATGTGTCCGTCTGGCTGGAAACCGATCCGAACCGCAATGAAAATCTGGTGCTCTATGGCTATGCTGGTTCTACTGCGGAACAGTATGCGGCAGAGAACGAGATCCCCTTTGTGGCACTGTCGGAAGAATGGCTTTGCGGTGATGTCGATCTGAACGGCAGAATTGACATTCAGGACGCAGTACTGCTTGCAAAGGCGAGTGCCGGAACGGTTTCGCTGAACGAAGCGGCAAAGAAGAATGCGGACTGCAATGGGGACGGGGAAGTTGACAGTGCAGATGCCACTGTGCTGATGGAATTTCTGGTGCATCTGGTGGATACGCTGCCGGTGCAGTAAACGGGCTTTAAAAACGGCAGGGAACTTTGATCGGTTCCCTGCCGTTTGCATTATGTCGTTCCTATTTCCGCATCATCATGCGTTTCCACCGGCGTACAGCTTTTCAGCAGTGCCTGCAATTCTGCGGTAAGCTGTTCCGCCTTGCCGCTGCCCAGATACCCTATTGCGTAGACGAGGGATTTTCCGCCGGAAACCGGCTCCGCAGAGAAGCCGCCCTTGTCGGTCAGCAGATACTGGCTGTCCGTGCTTTGCAGCTGGAATGTGGTGGTGTTGCTGTCCGGTGTGTAGTCCTCCAGTGGCAGCAGAGTGAGGAAGCTGCGGTGATAGTCGTAGTCGTTCAGCAGGGAAACCAATGCCTTGTACTCCTGCGTGTCCGGCTGAAACTCATAGGTCACTGTGTCGACGGTGTCTTTTCCGGTGACAGTCACGCCCGTAATGTTGACTGAGAGAGAAAGGGGTTCGCTTGCGGAAATACGGCTGCCCAGCGAGTAGGGGTATAGGAAATACCACCCGCCCACGAGAAGAATTCCCAACAGCAGCAGTCCGATAATGATATGTTTTGCAGTTCTGGCGGATCTCATAGCATGCTCCTTTGTTTTCGTGTAGATTGCCTTTATTATACCATGAAGCGACAAAATTGTAAAGGCAATACTGCACTTTTTGCGGAACATAATGGTTTCCAACAAAAATGCCCTTTCCTTTGCGGAAAGGGCATTGCTTATTTATGCTATAGAGTTGCCTTTCGGGAAATTAGCCCAAAACAACTTCAATTTCGTTCTTGTCAGCCAGTGCGTCAGCCGGTACATAGTCGCCGTCCAGTGCCTTGCCGTTCAGTGTCAGGGAAGCCACGCCGCTTTGTACGTGGTTCGGGTTCTTGACCGTGATAGACAGCTGCTTGCCGCGGAACAGTTTTTCCATGGTGAAGCCGTCCCATGCTGCCGGAATCGACGGGCAGATGTGCAGACCGTCAGCGTCCGGACGCATGCCGCAGATACCCTCTACGCAGCCAACCATAACGGTGGAAGCGGTACCAGTCAGCCAGTGTACGTGAGAACGTCCTGCATACGGGGAAGCGGTAGACTCGGTGAACTGACCGTGTACATACGGTTCCAGTACACGCTGTTCTGCCTTGTCGTTCATGGAAGCCGGAGAACTTTCCTCGAAGTAGCGGAATGCATCGTCACCGTGTCCCAGCAGGCTCTCTGCCAGAATCAGCCAGCCCTGCGACTGGGAGAAGATACCGCCGTTTTCCTTAGTGTCCGGATTGAAGATGTGCATCAGGGCACCGTCGAAATAGTGGTCGATATACGGCGGATCCAGCAGCTTTGCACCATACGGGGTGTCCAGAATGTCTGCTACAGACTGCATTGCCTTGTCGCTCTGTTCCTTGGAAGCGAAGCCGGAAATGACGCTCCAGCTCTGGGGGTTCAGCCACATGGAAGCTTCCGGATCCTTCTTGGCACCAACTACTACGCCGTCTTCGCGGATACCGCGGATAAAGCGGTCTTCGTCCCAGCATGCAGCCAGTGCTTCGCCCAGAGCCTTCTGAGCCTTGTCCAGATAGGAAACATACTCGCTGTCCTTGCGTTCTGCTGCCAGTTCATGCATCATGGACATTGCATAATACAGCTGGAATGCCACGAAAGTGGACTCGCCCTTTTTGCCCAGACGCAGGCAGTCGTTCCAGTCTGCGTGCAGACCAGCCGGCATGTTGTGGTCGCCCAGACGTTCCATGGAGAAGCGGATCGCACGCTTCAGGTGGTCGTAAACAGTATCTTCGCCGCCGTTTGCATAGACGATCACTTCGTCATAGAATGCCTTGTTGCCGGATTCGCCCACATACTTGCGAATGGTGGGGAACAGCCACAGAGCATCGTCTGCACGGTAGGACGGGTGACCGGTTTCCTTGACATATTCCGGATCGTCCGGTGTGTTTTCATGACCGGCGTTGTGGTCGAACTTGACCAGCGGCAGGCCGCCGCCGTTGTCTACCTGTGCAGACAGCATAAAGCGGATCTTTTCTGCGGCGAGTTCCGGATCCAGATGAATGATACCCTGAATGTCCTGTACAGTATCGCGGTAGCCGTAGCCGTTCCGCAGACCGCAGTATACAAACGATGCGGCACGGGACCAGATAAAGGTGATGAAGCACTGATAAGCGTTCCAGACGTTGATCATGTTGTTGAACGCATCAGACGGTGTGCTGACCTGGAAATGGTTCAGCTTGCTGTGCCAGTATTCCTTCAGAGCCTCTACTTCGCTGTCGACCTTGCCGGCAGCTTCATAGGAAGCGAGGATTTCGTTTGCCTGTGCATTGTCTTTCTGACCCAGTACGAAGATCAGTTCCTTGGATTCGCCCGGCTGGAGGGTGATGTCACTCTGGAAAGCACCGCAGGCATTGCTGTTGTAGTTCATCTCACCGGTGCACTTGCCCTGTTCTACAGCGATCGGGTTGGAATAGGTGCGGTACGGACCAATGAAGCTGTCCAGATTGCCGTTATAGCCGGAGATCGGAGCACCTACCATGCCGAAGAAACGCTCTCTGTGGTTGGAACCGGTAGCGTCCTTGCCGTCATTTTCGTTGATGTGCTGGAGGATCTTGTTGCCCTCAAAGCTGGTACGGGTGATGAACAGGGTGTACTGGAGGTTGACCTGATCCTGTTCGTAGTTGTTGTCGTTGGTAAACTCTACGAAACCGAATGTGGACAGGTTTCTCGGCTTGTCGCTGTTGTTGGTGATGACTGCACGCCATACCTCATAAGTTGCCCCGATGGGTACATAATAAGTGACTTCGGAGGAAATGCCGGCATAGTCTGCGGAAATTACGGTGTAAGCAGTACCGTGGCGGCAGACGCTCTTGTAGGAATCCAGCGGCTTGCCTACCGGCTGCCATGTAGCAGACCAGTAATCCTTGGTGTCGTTATCCCGCAGGTAAATGTAGCGTCCGGGCAGTGCCATCATGGAGTTGAAGCGGAAACGGCTGATTCTGCCGTTTGCACCGGACTTGACAAAGCTGTATCCGGCAGCGTTGTTGGAGATCATTGCACCGTATTCCGGAGAACCGAGGTAGTTTACCCAGGGTGCCGGCGTATCCGGTCGGTCGATCACGTATTCTTTGTTTTTCAGGTCAAAATAACCATACTGCATAGGGAGTATCTCCTTTACATCTGTATTTTCAATGTCAAATGACCATCACCGATAAAGACAGTGTGGTCGTACATTTATCATACCATACCACAGAAGATTTTGCAAGGGATTTGCGAAAAAAATTGCAGTAAATGTGGTATGGCTTCTGTGGGCTTTGCAGATTGTGCAGTATTGTCAAAAAGTTTTCCCGCCGGCTTGACAGACAAGCTTTGGTGTGCTATAATGTGCTTATTGAACCAGTACAATTAGCACAAAAGAGGGGAGCCCGTGGAAATTATCATCAGCGGCAACAGCAGCAAGCCCATTTACGCCCAGATCACGGAGCAGCTGAAAGCCCAGATCATGGACGGCACGCTGCATGCCGGCGAATCGCTGCCGTCTATGCGAAGTCTGGCGAAGTCCCTGCATGTCAGCGTGATTACGGTGCAGCGGGCGTATGAGGAACTACAGCGGGACGGATTTCTGGAAACGACAGTCGGGCGGGGCAGCTTTGTGGCTGCCCAGAATCCGGAGATCTATCGGGAAGAACAGCAGCGAAAGGCGGAGGAGCACCTGCTGGCGGCGGCGGAAATTGCCCGCGTCAGCGGCATTTCGCTGGAATCGCTGGTGCAGGCACTGACCATTTTTTATCGGGAGGAAGAATAGCCATGCAGAATATTTTAGAAGTACGGGATCTGGGGCGTTCCTATGTGAATTTCCGGCTGGAACACATCAGCTTTTCCATTGCCGGTGGAACGATCATGGGCTTAGTAGGCGAAAACGGAGCCGGAAAAAGCACTACCATTCGGGGCATTCTGGGGCTGATCCGGCGGGAGTGCGGAGAGGTGCTGTTCTGCGGCGAACCGCTGAACACAGACAGCGTTGCCATGAAGGAGCAGATCGGCGTGGTGTTTGACAGTCTTTGCTTTTCACCGGAACTGACGGTGGAAAAGGCGGGGAAGATCTGCCGCAGCATCTATTCCAACTGGGACGAAGCCTATTTTCAGGAACTGTTGCAGCAGTTCTCCCTGCTGCCCAAGCAGAAGGTCAAGGAACTGTCCCGCGGCATGAGCATGAAGCTTTCGCTGGTGCTGGCATTTGCACACCACCCGAAGCTGTTGATCCTGGACGAGCCTACCAGCGGACTGGATCCTGTGGTGCGGGACGACCTGCTGGATTTGTTTCTGGAATTCGTGCAGGACGAGGAGCATGCCATTCTGATCTCCACCCACATCACCAGTGATCTGGAAAAGGTGGCGGATTATGTGACATTTCTCCATGCGGGAAAGCTGCTGCTTTCCAAGCCCAAGGATGAACTGCTCTGGCAGTACGGCATTCTCCGCTGCGGAGAAGCATTATTCCAGAAGCTGAAATCGCCAGAGGTGCTGGCGTGGCGGAAAAAGGACTATTCCTATGATGTGCTCGTGCCGGATCGGGAGGCAATTTTGCGGAAGTATCCGGAGGCTGTCATAGATCAGGTCACAATGGACGAGATCCTGTTGTTGTATGTGAAAGGAGTGCAGGGCAAATGAAAGGACTGCTTTTGAAAGATTTCTATACCATATGGAAAGGCGGACGAATTTTCCTCATTCTGTACGTCTTTATGGCGGCTGTTTCCGGCGTGAATATCCAGAGCGGCTGGTCTTACATGGGCTTCTGGCTGGTGATGATGGACTCGCAGACCTCAAGCACTTTTTCCTATGACCATTCCTGCAACTGGAACCGCTTTGCACTGACGATGCCCGTTACGCGAAAAGACGTGGTGCGGTCGAAATTCCTGTTGCAGCTGCTGATCGTATGTGGCAGTACACTGGCGTATCTCGTGCTGGCAGCCCTTGTCAGTCTGGTGCTGCGGACGTTTGAAGTCAAGGCGTTCTGCAACATGCTGTTTGCCGCATGGCTCGTGTTCTGGGTTGTGCTGCTCATGGGCAGCGTTTCCACACTGCTGCTGTTCCGGTTCCCGCCGGAATACGCACGGCTGATCTCCATTTTGATCTATGTGATTCCGGCGTGTGCTTTCATGGGTGCGGGCAGCGTTTTCATGCAGGAAATGACAGACAATCTTGCCACCCTGCCTGCGGAATTTTCCGCAATGCTGCTGCCGGCGGCGATTGCCATGCCGGTGCTGTCGCTGGTGGTTTCCGGACTGTGCTATGTCTTTAGCTGCCGGATCTTCCAGAAGAAAGATCTGGCATAACTCCGTGATGCAGCAGCATCTCCGCAGAAAGGACTGTTATTGTGAAACCTATTGCTCATATTGAAAACGATTTCCCCACCAAGTTCGGTATCCCCCGCCAGAGTGGACTGGTCAACAGTCTGCATGCCCGCATTGTCATGGAGCCGGAATACCGGAATCCCGATGCATTTCGGGGGCTGGAGGATTACTCCCACATCTGGCTGATCTGGGAATTCTCGCAGGCGGTGCGGCAGAAGTGGTCGCCTACCGTTCGCCCGCCCCGTTTGGGCGGCAATGTCCGCATGGGCGTTTTTGCGACACGCTCACCGTTTCGTCCCAATCCGCTGGGGCTGTCGGTGGTGCAGCTGGAAGAAATCGTGCTGCACGGGGCGAATGCTCCCTACCTGACGGTTTCCGGTGCCGACCTGATGCACGGCACGCCCATTTACGACATCAAGCCGTACCTGCCACACATTGACAGCCACCCCGAAGCCAGGGGCGGTTTTGCTCTGCCGGCAGCGGCTCATCGTCTGGAAGTTCGCTTTCCGGAAGTCTGGCTGGAGAAAGTGCCGGAATCCCTGCGGGCAGGGCTGACCGAGGTGCTGGCACAAGACCCCCGTCCGTCCTACCAGCACGACGCCGATCGGGTGTACGGCTTCCCGTTCGCCGGTCTGGAAGTCCGCTTTACCGTGGACGGCGAAGTGCTGACGGTTTGCGAAATTCTGGAAGCGACGGTATAAACTTACGACATCTGCACATACTTCAGGCAGTATCACATGAAGGCAATACTGCACAAGCTTTATTCAGTGTTTCCGTAGAAAAATTTTCGTCGGATACTTGACAAGGCGAAGGTTCTGTGGTACAATGTTTTTAGTTAGAGATAACTAACTTCAAAATGAACATGCGTAATGGAGAAGGAAACACGGTATAAAGCTTGTGTACACAGCCGAAAGGCGGGATTTGTACAGTGCTTCCGCGATACGTAAAGGAGTATTCTACTATGAGTTATTTGCAGATCGAAAAAGTTGTCGGCAGAGAGATTCTGGATTCCAGAGGCAATCCGACTGTAGAAGCAGAAGTCACACTGGTTGACGGTACTGTTGCAAGAGGTACTGCCCCCAGCGGTGCTTCCACCGGCGAATTCGAAGCACTGGAACTGCGTGACGGCGACAAGGCTCGCTATCTGGGCAAGGGCGTGACCAAGGCTGTAGAAAACATCAATACCGTTATCAACGAAACTATCACTGGTATGGACGCATCTGATCTGTACGCAGTAGACAAGGCAATGATCGCCGCAGACGGCACCAAGGACAAGTCCAATCTGGGTGCCAATGCGATTCTGGCAGTTTCCATTGCCACAGCAAGAGCCGCAGCAACTGCACTGGACATTCCGCTGTATCGTTTTCTGGGCGGCGTATCCGGCACTCGTCTGCCGGTTCCGATGATGAACATTCTGAACGGCGGTGCTCATGCCACCAATACGGTAGACACACAGGAATTCATGATCATGCCGGTAGGTGCTCCCAGCTTTAAGGAAGCCCTGCGTTGGTGTGCAGAAGTGTTCCACAATCTGGCGAAGATTCTGAAGTCCAAAGGACTGGCAACTTCTGTCGGCGACGAGGGCGGCTTTGCTCCGAACCTGTCCAGCGATGACGAAACCATTGAAACCATTCTGGAAGCTGTAAAGGCAGCAGGCTATAAGCCGGGCAGGGATTTCATGATTGCGATGGACGCTGCTTCTTCTGAGTGGAAAAGCGAAAAGGGCAAGGGCTTCTATCACCAGCCGAAGTCCGGCAGAGATTTTACTTCCGACGAACTGATTCAGCACTGGGCTGATCTGGTAGAGAAGTATCCGATCATCTCGATCGAAGACGCTCTGGACGAAGAAGACTGGGAAGGCTGGCAGAAGCTGACGGCAAAGCTGGGCAGCAAGGTACAGCTGGTTGGCGACGACCTGTTCGTTACCAATACTGAACGTCTGAAGAAGGGCATCGAACTGGGCTGCGGCAACTCCATTCTGATCAAGCTGAACCAGATCGGTTCTGTTTCCGAAACACTGGAAGCGATCCAGATGGCTCACAATGCAGGCTACACTGCAATTTCTTCTCACCGTTCCGGCGAAACCGCAGATACGACCATTGCTGATCTGGCAGTTGCACTGAATACCTGCCAGATCAAGACCGGTGCTCCCAGCCGTTCGGAGCGTGTGGCAAAGTACAACCAGCTGCTCCGCATCGAAGAAGAACTGGGCGACAGTGCCGTATATCCGGGCATGGCAGCATTCCACGTCAAGTGATTCTAATGTCATTTCCCACACAACATTTGCTTTCCTTTCAGGGTGAGATTTCACCCGCTTTTAGAACTCTTTCATAACCTTATGAGAAAACGGTACGCACTGGCAACAGACGTACCGTTTTTTCTTGTAAGTTGTTACAATTTTTATTGTGCAAATCATACAAAATATATAAAATAGCTTGACGTTCCACTGGAAAAATGATATAATTTTTATAAAGGTTTTCCTTTTTATTTTCAATAGCATATTATTATTTTAGAAAGCGAGGTCGATTTTTATGAAAAGAAGAACAAGGATAATTTCTGCTGTTTGTGCAGCTGCACTGTTGGGAAGTGCAATGACGATGCCGGCAGCAGCATACCCCATGCATATGAATGGGGAAGCTGAAGTGCCGCTGGCACAGGTGCTGCAGATGCTGGAAAATGACAAGACGGCATATGTGGAAAAGGGCGAAAGCATGTACTATGGCTTGAAAGATCCCACACCGGCAGGCATGTATGACAACATTTTTTATGCAACGGCGGAACAAGATGATTTGATTCAGCTCAACGAGTATGCATATCGGATTCAGCTGGAGCAGGACGTGGCAGATGTGCGGGAACTGACAGAACAGCTTTGCGGTCTGCTGACCAAAAAGGAAAATGCAGAGGAGCCGACTGCCGATCAGGCATTGAGTACCGAAGAATCGGAAACACGCCAGCTGACTATGACCGCAGAGGGAAACGGAGCATATACGCTGCGATTCAGCACATCATCGTATCGTCTGGACGAGGAAAAACTTTGTCAGTTTCTCCAGACCTTGTCCGGTTTTGTATCGGTACAGCAGGAAGTCTGGGGCGTTTCTTTAAAGGAAAACAATATCGCACCAATCTGGAATTATCAAGACAGTTTTGGTATTTGCTGCGTTACTCTGAAAGAAGGAGCTACTCTGACACCGGAAGATTTTGCTCCGGACTTTGATGTGGAAATCAAACAGAATGAAAACGGTACGTATGCCGTTATTCCTAAGGAATTTTTTAATACGCAGCAACGTTATCAGCTACTGAGGAAAATTTCTCTCATGCTGGAAGATGAAGAAAAATTTAATCAAGCAAATGCTTCCTATACAGTAAATGCTTCCTATGGAGTGAATGAATCTGCCCTCAATACAGCGGCAGAGTCGGACGGCTCCATACAGCTGATGGGGCGGGGCGACTGCGACGGCAGCAAGGAACTCGACAGTTCTGATGTTTTCGAACTGTTGCAGCACACGGCAAATGTCGGTGCCGGAAACGAGGGCACGCTGACCGGCAAGGAACTGCTTGCGGCTGACATTGACGGCAACGGCAGCGTAGATTCTACCGATCTCTTTGAACTGCTCCGCTACTGTGCAGAAAAGGGTGCCGGCTTGCAGCCCACCTGGACGGAACTTCTGGGCTGATTGCAGGGCTTCGCATGTTGATACGAATCATACAAAACAGTTTATATGCGGATTAAAATTATGAAGCAAGGCAAAGAAGTCGCCCCTGAAAGGGGAGATGTCACGAAGTGACAGAGGGGTTTTTACACTTAGATTTTCTTGCGATGCTGATACAGACTTTGAAATATTGCTGTAAATAGAAATATTCCCACGGGGTGTTCCCTGTGGGAATATTTTTTTGTGCGGTATTGCCTTTGGTTATTTTTCTCGTTGTGTCCCGATCTGTTTCCCCAGAAGCAGCAGCCCCAGCAGGTTCGGCACTGCCATAAGCCCGTTGGCAATGTCGGAGAGTGCCCACACCGACCGCAGGGAAACCACAGCCCCTACGCCTGCCGCCAGACAGAACAACACCCGATAGGGCAGCCGCCACGCTTCGCCGCCCAGATACCGCACCGCCTGTTCCCCGCAGCAGCACCAGCCGATCAGCGTACAGAACGCAAACAGTGCGGTGATGCCTGCCATCAGTTCCGGTGCGGCTTGCCCGAAAACGCCCGAAAATGCGGCGGAAATGATGCCGACGGCGTTGTCTGCCTGCGTCATGGCTCCGCTGGTGAGAACTGCCAGAGCCGTCAGCGTGCAGCACACCAGCGTATCCAACGCCACCTCCACCATGCTCCACATGCCCTGTAGCTGGGCATCTTCGGAACTGCCGCCGGCGTGGACAAGGGCACTGCTCCCCAGTCCGGCTTCGTTGGAAAATACCCCGTGCCGCAGACCAGTCTGCACAGCACGCTGCAAAACAGCACCGGAGATTCCGCCGCCTACGGCATGCAGCCCGAATGCTTCGCGGAAAATCTGCCCGAATGCTGCCGGCAGTGCGGCGGCGTTCCGGAAGATCACTCCCAGTGCCGCCAGCAGATACACCGCCGACAGCACCGGCATGAGCCATTGAATGACCTTGCCGGTGGAGCGTGTGCCGCGGAGCAAAATAATTCCCAGCAGAAGCGTGACACCGATTCCTGTCCACAGCGGCGGCAGGGAGAACGCCTCCGCAGCAAGGGTGGAAATGGCACTGCTCTGTGTCATGTTGCCCATGCCCAGCGAAGCACCGATGCAGCAAAGACTGTAAAATACTGCCAGAACGGGACTGTGCAGCCCGAACCGGAGATACGCCATGGGGCCGCCTGTCTTGGTGCCGTCGGGGAGTGTGCGGGCATACCGCAGAGCCAGTACATTTTCGCTGTAGGTCAGAGCCATGCCCAGCAGGGCGGATACCCACATCCAGAAAATTGCACCGGCACCGCCCAGACAGAGAGCCGCCGCCACGCCCAGAATGTTTCCCGTGCCCATCGCGGCGGCAAGAGCAGTGGAAAAGGTCTGGAACTGGGTAAGGGAAGTGCCGCCCTTGCCGGACTTGGTACGCAGGCTGCCGAACGTCCGCCGCAGAATGGTTTTCCAGCCCCAGAACTGGAAGAACCGCAGCCGGAAACTCAGGCACAGCCCTGTCCCCAGCAGCAGCACCAGCAGCCCTGTCCCCCAGATGTATGATGCTACGCGTTCCAGCATAATTTTCCTCCTGACAGTATATCTATAGTTTATCATGATCTGTCTGCACAAAACGGTTTATATGCGGTATTGCCTATGAGGAATAAAAAGGATTTGTGTGCAATCTATTCGCATTCTCTTGACGAAAATGTGTTCTCGGGGTATAATAGAAACAGAGCAGATCGCTCTACTAGGGGGTGTTGACACTATAATGATATGCGAATTTTGTGAGGTGATTTTTCTCCGTTCTAGGCAAAAATTCGCAGGCGTGCTTTCGCA